>WNFE01000355.1_pt1 | contig 32218 bp, 31 predicted proteins | sample 5400451 | NCBI WGS metagenome assembly WNFE01 (sample SAMN13153344, study PRJNA577476) | soil metagenome | isolation source: 200 cm saprolite under Douglas fir tree site 2 hole 2 | place: USA:California | collected 2015-04-18
TACCGCGTCATGAGCGTCGTGACTCGCAGCCTCATCGGACCGGGAGCGGTGCTTGTGGTTCTGAGCGGCTTCGTACTTTCCGTGCCCTACTTCAAGAGCTCCATGGTTCCCACGTGGCTCATAGCGATGCAGAGCTTTGGTCTCCTCGGCGCGATCGTCGCCGTCGCTATCGTTACCCCCACGGCCGCGCGGCTGGGGCGGCTCGAGCTGGACCCTCGGGGAGAACTGCCGGAATCATTCACGGGGCTACGGCGGCGGCAGGTCATCTTCGCGACGTTAGCAGGCGTCCTGGCGTTGGCGGCACTCACCGCCGGAACGATCGCGCGCTGAAGACCGCGCGCGGGATCGCATGAAACTCAGCACTCGCCTTCTCCTCTTTCTGCTCCCCACGATGACCGTCGTCATGGTGGGGTACATGTACTGGTCGATGGCAGAGCGAGAAGACACGCTCGTCTCGCAGGCCGAGCAGGAGATGGGCGCCTATGGCGCCGCACTGAGCGTGGCGCTCCAGTACGCCTTTCACGACAGTACGCGCGCGAATTTTCAACGCGTGATCAATCAAGTGACGCGGGATCCGAAGATTTACGCGATTCTGTTGTACGACGGACGCGGCAACCCCCTGCTGGTCTCAGACTCGGTGGCGACGCCCAGTCCGGCGCCGCCCACGTCGCTCGCCCGCGTGCTCGCGACGGGAAAGCCCGTTTCGTTCCGGCGCGAGCTCGAAGATCACGACGTGTTCTCCATTCTCCGCCCGATCTACGGTCCGGATGGGCGTGTGTCGGGCGCGCTGGAAGTGGCGCAGCCGCTGTCCTTCGTGCAGCAGCAGCAGCAGGCGCTCAGGCAGCGATTCTTCCTGAACTTGCTCACGCTGCTTGTGGTAGTGACCCTGCTGACACTCTGGCTGGTGCGGCGCCTTGTGGCGGAACCCATGCAGCGCTTCGTCGATGCGGTGCGTGCCTTGGGGCGCGGCGAGCTGGCACACCGCATCGAGCGGAGCGGCGCGGGCATGAAAATCATGCAAGGCAGCGAGCTCGCGGCGCTCGAGGACGAGATCAATCGTATGGCCTCGAATCTGGAGTCGGCGCGGGCGCGGATCATGCGCGAAGCCGAGGAACGCGTGGTGCTCGAGCGGCGGCTGCGGGAGACGGAGAAGATGGCGGAGATCGGGAATCTGGCCGCGGGGCTGGCCCACGATATCGCCGCCCCGCTCAACGTCATTTCCGGCCGCGCTGAGCTGCTGCTCAAAAGCGAGTCCGAGAATCCGGAACGACGCCGCAACGTCGGCATCATCGTCCGGCAGATCGGCCGCATCACCGCGATCGTTCGCAACCTCCTCGATTCCGGACAGCGCCGGCTCGAGCGCCAGCTCGGGCGCCTCGACGTCGCGATTGTGCTCGACGGCGTCGCCGAGTTTCTCGATGGAGAGCTGAGCCGAAACGGCATCGCTTTGACGCGCCAGTACCCGCGCCCGCTTATCGTTGTCGGCGACCCAGACTTGTTGCACCAGGTGTTCGTCAATTTGGTTCTGAACGCGGTGCAGGCGCTGGAAAACGCCGCCCCGGCCCGTCCACGGACGATCATCCTGCGCGGTTGGTCCACGCCCGACGACATCACACACATCGAGGTCGCCGATACGGGGCCCGGCATTCCCCGTGCGGCGCTGCCCCATTTGTTCGAAGCCTTCTTTACGACGAAGGCGAAAGGGACGGGCCTCGGCCTGGTCGTGGCGCGCAGCATTGTCGAAGAGCTGGGCGGCGCGCTCGAGGCCAGCAACGAGCCCGATGGTGGCGCGGTCTTTCGGATAACACTGCCGGCGGAGCGCGCCGCAACCGCCGCAGTCGCCGATCAGCGCGGTCCACGCCAGCACGCACACGCGAGCGCACCGGAATCGCCGCGTGTCTGATCACGTGTTGGTCGTGGAGGACGACGGAGAACTCAGAGACTTCCTCGTCGAGGTCCTGAACACCGCGGGACACGTGACGACGGGCTATCCCACGGCCGACGCGGCGTTGCGCGCCGTCGCCGAAGGCGCGCGGGCGGATGTGGTCGTCACCGACCTCATCATGCCGGGCATGCCGGGTGCCGACCTCCTGCGGGGGCTGCGGCAACAGCGTCCCGAGCTCAACGTGATTGTGATGACGGCATTCGGCTCGATCGATTCCGCCGTCGAGCTGGTACGGGCCGGCGCCTACGACTACCTCACCAAACCGATCGCGACCCAGGAGCTGCTCCTCGCCGTTTCGCACGCGCTCGACCAAAGTCGCCTGCGCCGGGAAGTCGCCAGGCTGGGTCGCAGTGCGATGGCCGCGGGACTGCCCGGCTTTCTGGGAGCGAGCCAGCCGATTCAGGATCTGCTGGGGCTCGTGGTACGCGCGGCACAGTCCCGCCATCCCGTTCTGATCACGGGCGAGAGCGGAACGGGAAAGGAGCTGGTGGCTCGCGCGATCCACCAGGCATCCGGACGTGGCGCGTTTGTGGCGGTGAACTGCGGCGCGCTGCCCGAGCAGCTGCTCGAGTCGGAGCTGTTCGGGTACGAGAAAGGCGCGTTCAGCGGCGCGGATCGCGCCAAGCCGGGATTGTTTGAAGCGGCTGACGGGGGTGTGCTGTTGCTCGACGAGATCGGTGATTTGCCGCTCGCGCTCCAGCCGAAGCTGCTCCGCGCGCTGGAGAATGGTGAGGTCCGGAGGGTTGGCGCGACCGAAGCCCGCAACCTCGACGTCCGCGTGATCGCCGCTACCAACCGTGATCTCGATGCGGAAGTGCAGGGCGGCCGCTTTCGCGAAGACCTCTTCTATCGGCTGAACGTCCTCCACCTTCACGCACCGCCGCTGCGCGAGCGCGCAGCCGACATTCCCCTGCTGGCGGAGCATTTCCTGCAGCGCGACGCGGCGAGTGAGACGGATCAGGGCGACGCGCCGCTGCAGCGGTCGCGGCGTATATCGCCCGAAGCGATGGCGCTGCTCACCACGTACCCTTGGCCCGGAAACGTGCGCGAGCTCCGTAACGCCATTCAACGCGCGGCCGTCGTCGCGACCGGCGAGGAGGTGCGCCCCGAAGATTTACCATCGCGTATTCGCGAAGCGAGTCGGGCAGCTCCGCTGGTCCGGGATTCCACCGACCGCGCATTGTCGCTGCGCGACGTCGAGCGTCTCTACATCCTCGAAGTCTTGCGCCAAGCCGGTGGCAACAAATCGCGGGCTGCCGAGTTGCTCGGTCTCGATCGCAAGACCCTGTATCGCAAGCTCGAGGAATACCGCCTGGACATGGAGAGTCCCGCTCCGGCCTGACCCCAGCGCGCTGTCCCGATCCTCCCCAATCGCGGTGGGGCGAATTGCCCCACTTCCACTCCAGTCAATCGCTAAGTCGCTTCGCACAAGTCATATAGCTGCGAGCCGCAACGGTATCGGAATTGCCAACAGTGAAGGGAGTGCGCGGTGTGGTGCTCTTCGATTTCGGTGGTACGCTCGACGCTGATGGTGCCCGTTGGAGTGTTCGCTTTCACGCGGCGTACGTCACGGCGGGTGGTCGAGAGCCGTTCGCGGTTTTCGAAGAGGCATTTCGCGCGTCGGATCGCGCACTCGTACGCGTGACAGGAATTGGCACTCTGGGATTTCGGGCGATGGTAGACCTACAGGCAGCTCTGGTCCTGGCGCATCTACCGGACGGTGGTGCATTGCGGCGAGAGCAGATCGTAGACGAGTTCCATGCGGCCTCGCTTGCTGTGATCCGCCGCAACCAGGAGCTCCTTGCCCGGCTCCAGCAGTCGTATCGGCTTGCAGTCGTCTCGAATTTCACTGGCAACTTGGGCCCCTGTCTTGAGGAGCTCGATTTGATGCGCTACTTCTCGGCCGTGGCGGACTCCGGCCGCGTCGGGGTCACCAAACCCGATCCCCGGCTGTTCCGTCACGCGCTCGCATCCCTCGGCGCCAATTCGGAGCCCACCTGGATGGTGGGAGACAACTTCGAGGCCGACATCCGGCCGGCGGCGAGTCTTGGTATGCAAACCGCATGGCTCGCGCCGCCCGTCGCTCGTTCACCGGACGCAGGCCTGCCGACGGTGCGGCTCACCACACTGACCGAGCTAGCAGAGGTGCTGCTGTCATGATGCAGGGATTGATCCTTGCCGGCGGCGAAGGGAGTCGCTTGGTTGCGGACGGTGTCGAGACGCCGAAGGCGCTGGTCGAGGTCGCGGGTCGGCCGCAGATCCTCAACCTCATCAAGACGTTCGAGGAGCTTGGCTGCGAGTCGATCACCTGCATGGTGCGCGAAGGCGTGCGTGTTGATGCGCCCGCGTCTGTGGTCATGCGGTCATGTCGCACGCCCTCGTCGTTGCACACGCTGATTGCCGGACTCGCGGTAGTGCCGCCCGGGCCGGTGTTCTGCACGATGGTGGATACCGTGATGCCGCCCGAGGACTGGCGCCGGCTGTATGCCGGAGTGACCGAGAAACTTCGGGGGGGGTCATTTGCGGTGCTCGCCGTGACGCCCTTTGTGGACGATGAGCGGCCGGTCTACGTCTGGCGCGACGCTCAGGGGCGCGCCACCGACATCGCCGACACAAACGGCGACGGGACGGAGACAGCAGTCGTGACTGGCGGCGTCTACGGACTGAGTCCGGGTGCGCGCCGTCTGGCGACCGTCGCGGGCTCAAACGGCAACCGGATGCGCACGTTTCTCAAGCTGCTGATCGAGGTGCGCGCACCGGTCGCGACGGTGGAGGTTCCCAAGATTATCGATCTCGATCACAGGCGCGATCTCGAAGCCGCTGAAACGTGGCTCGGGACAAAGGCGTCGGGGGGGGCCCGATGAAGCGACTTGTGGCACTGTATCGCAGCCCGACGTACTCGCCCGAGGCGCATCGCCGCAACGATACGGCGATCCTCGACGACACCCTCGTGGAGCTGGAACAGCGGGGCTGGTCCGTGACGCGCAGCGGCGAAAGCGATGTCGCAGCGGGCCGCCTGCCCGCCGCCGAGCTGTACGTGAACATGTGTCAGGGTCCCGCGGCGTCCGAACGGCTGCTGCAGCTCGTGCCGCGCGAGGCGATCGCGGTGAATCCGCCCGACAGCGTCCTCAATTGCCACCGCCACCGGCTCGTCGCGCGGATGGCCGCGGCCGGCCTCGCCTTCCCGCGCACGCTCATCGTGCCGACGGCGGAGCCCCAGGCCGTCTTGCCGATCGTGCATCAATTGAACGGCGACGGGCGGCCCGTGTGGGTGAAGCGCGGTGACGTCCACGCGGAGACGAGCGCCGACGTCGTCGCCGCGAAAGAAGCCGGGGTCACCGACGCGATCGCGGCGTTCGCGCGGCGTGGTGTGTCGCGCGTGGCGCTGCAAGCGCACGTCGGCGGTCCGATCGTGAAGTTCTACGCCGTCGCCGACGGCCGCTTCTTCGCCTGGTATCCGGCCGAAGGGCCGCGCGATCGTAAGCCGGACGTGGCGGAAGATCGGTTCCGGGCGCTCGTGTTCGGCGCGGCGCGGGCCGTGGGACTCGAGGTGTTCGGCGGTGACGTCGCCTTCCCCAAGCCCGACGAGCCCGTGCTCATCGATCTCAACGACTGGCCGAGCTTCGCGCCGGTGCGTAGCGCGGCCGCTGCGGCGATCGCCGCGTACATCGACGAAAAAGCCTCAAACGGAAAGACGGCATGATCGACATCGTTGCACAGTCGCAATCACGACGGGTGTTCGACGCCGAGGCGCAGTATCTCGCGCCCGGAACGCAGAGCGTCGCCCTCTTCAGCAAGCTGTGCATGGATCGTGGCGAGGGCGCGATTCTCTGGGACGTCGACGGCAACCGCTACGTCGACCTCCTGGCCGGCGTCGGTGTCGCGAGCCTGGGCTACGCGCATCCGCGTTACGTCGCCGAGATGACGAAACAGCTCGAGCGCGTGCACGTGGGGAGCTTCACGTCCGAGCATCGTGCCGCGCTCGTCAAGCTGATCGCGGAACGCGCGCCCGGTGATCTGAATCGCACGCAGCTGTACTCGAGCGGCGCCGAAGCGGTCGAAGCGGCAGTGCGCCTCGCGCGAGCCGCGACCGGCCGGCACGAGATCATGGGCTTCTGGGGCGGCTTCCACGGGAAGACCGGCGGTGTGTTGCCGCTGCTCTCCGGAAGCTTCAAGCATGGGTTGGGTCCGCTGGCGCCCGGCGCCTACTCGAGCCCGTACGCCTCGTGCGCGCGCTGCGCCTTCGGCAAGACGTTCCCGTCGTGTCACTGGCACTGCGTTGACTTCGTGCGCTCGAAGATTGCGCTCGAGACTAGCAACGACATCGCCGCGATCATCGTCGAGCCGGTGCAGGGAACCGCCGGCAACGTCGTGCCGCCGCCCGGCTATCTGAAGGAGCTGCGCGCGCTCGCGACGGCAATCGGCGCGCTGCTGATTTGCGATGAGATGATCACCGGGTTCGGGCGCACCGGCAAAATGTTCGCCATCGAGCACGACGCGATCGTGCCCGACCTGCTGCTGGTCGGCAAGGGATTCGGCGGCGGCTTCCCCGTGAGCGGCATCGTGATTCGCGAGCAGATCGCGTTCTCGAAGCCGTGGGCGAATCCGAGCGGCAGCTCGTCGAGCTATGGCGGCAATCCGCTCGCCGCGGCCGCCGCGCACGTCACGATCCAGACGATCGTGGACGAAGAGCTGGTCGAGCACAGCCGCCGGCTCGGCGCGCTCATGCTCGCCGAGATGCAGCGCTGGGAGGACGAGATTCCCATCGTCAGCGATGTGCGCGGTCGCGGCCTGATGCTCGGCATGGATCTGGTCGTGCCCGGGACGCGCAAGCTGCTCGACAAGAAAATCACCCGCTGGATCTTCGACACGCTGCTCGCGCGCGGCGTGATCGCGATGATCTACAATCCTGAGGTGCGGATCAACCCGCCGCTCGTCATTACCGACGAGCAGGCGATGGAAGCGCTGGCGACGATCAAGGCCGTGCTCGAAGAGGCTGGCTCGCGTGTACGCGAGTAAAGGGCCGGTCGTCGAGGAGTGGGCCGACCGCCGGTTCTTCCGACCGGTGGGGTGGTGGCTCGCCAATACCCTCGCACCCACCGGCATCTCCGCGGACAGCGTCACACTGGCGAGTCTCATCCTCGGCGTTGCCGCGGGCCACTTCTTCTTTTACTCGCGTCCCTGGCTCAATGCCATCGGCGTCGCGCTCTTCGTTGTCTCGGATGTGCTCGACAGCGCGGACGGCCAGCTCGCGCGGCTGCGTGGCAAATCGACACGTATGGGTCGCATCCTCGACGGCTTGGCGGACACGGGACGGTTTGTCAGCCTGTACGCGCATCTCGGCGCCCGGCTGTACATGGCGGGATGGGGCTGGCGCGGACCGCTGCTCGCCCTGGCGGCGATCCTCTCGCACTCATATCAGGCGGCCGCCGCCGACTTCATCCGCCAGGCGTATCTCTACTTCGCCGTCGGGAAGGGAAGTGAGCTCGATCTTCCCGAGCAGACACCGATTCCCGCCGGCGCATCGATCTGGACCCGCCTGTCCGCCTGGTTCTACGGCGATTACGTACGCCGGCAGGCGTGGCTCTTCCCGCGTACAACCGCACTGGCGCGCTCACTCGCCGGCCGCGCCGTACCGGTCTCCATACAGCTGGCGTGGGCGGAGCGGCAGCGCACGGTTGTCGAGGGCTGCGCGTGGATCGCACAAAACATCCGCTTCCTCTTACTCGCGATTACCGCGGTACCGGGGTGGCCGGCTGCGTACTGCTGGATCGTGATCGGCCCGCTCAATCTCGTGCTCATCGGGCTCATTCTGGCCCACGAGCGCGAACCGAAGGTTCATGCGCAGCTCGCCTGATAGTCAGCGCGTGTATCGTGGGGTGCTGCTGGGTCTGGGCGGCATCGCGCGCAACGGCCACCTCCCCGCGTTCCAATCCGATCCGCGGGTCGCGTCCCGGCTCAAGATCGTCGGGATCGTCGACGATGCGGTCACGACCCCCATCGAAGGTATTCCTTTATTATCAGGTCCCGAACAGATCGCCGAGCTAGGGCCGATCGACTTCGTCGACGTCTGCACCCCGACGTCGTCTCACGTTCCACTGTCGCTCTGGGCATTGTCGCAGGGCTATCACGTGCTGTGCGAGAAGCCGGTCGCGGTCACGCGTGCCGAGGCCGGCGCGCTGGCCGCTGCGGCGAGAGCCGCCGGCCGGGTCGTCATGCCGTGCCACCAGTACCGTTTCAACCCGGTCTGGCGCCGGGTGAAGGGCTGGCTCGACGAGGAGTTGATTGGCCGCTGGTACCTCGCGGAGTTCCGCGTCTACCGGCTCGCGGCGGACCGGGGCACTGACGACAGCGCCGTGCCGTGGCGTGGCCGGAGGGCCGACGGCCGAGGCGGGGTGCTCCTCGATCACGGCACCCATCTCATCTATGAGTTGCTCGACGTCGGCGGACCGCCCGCGGCAGTGCGCGCCTGGACCGGCCGCCTGCGCCATGGCGCCTACGACGTCGAGGATACCGCTCAGCTGCTGTTCGACTATCCGGATCGCATGGCGTGCATGTTTCTCACCTGGGCGGCCCGCAGGCGTGAGACCGAGATCCGCTTCCTCGGCGAGCGGGGCAGCATCACGTGGAGCGGCGGCACGCTCACGCTGGAGCGCGACGGCAAGACGGAGTCCTTCGATCACAGCGCGGAGCTCGACAAGGCGTCATATGTGAAGTGGTTCGCGGAGCTGTTCCACGATTTCGCGGCGACGCTCGATTCGGGCGACTGCGCCCGGCAGGTCGCGGACATCGCGCAGGTCGCGGCGGTTCTGGAAGACGCGTACGCCCCCCCCGCCCCCCCCGCCCCCCCCGGAGTGGCGACTCCAGAGCTAGCGCTCGCATGAGCCGGACGTGGCAACTCGCGCTGTTCGTCCTCGGCGCGACGGTGTTCGGCTATCTCGTTGCACAAATCGGAATCACGGAGCTGACGGCCGACGCGGCGCGCACCGGCTTGATGTTCGTGCCGATCGTCGCGCTCTACGCGCTGGTCTACGCGTGCAGCGCGCTCGCCTGGCAGCTCACGATGGCCGGCGATCCGCAGCGGCCCTCCTACCGGCGCACCTTCGCGGTGCTGATTTCGTCCGGCGCGCTGAACTTCCTGACGCCGCTCATCAATGCCGGCGGCGAGCCGTATCGCGTGGCCGCAATGGCGCCATGGCTCGGCAAACGGCGTGCGACCGGGTCGGTCATCCTGCACCGCATGCTGCATTCGTTCACGTACGTACTCATCTGGCTGACCGCGGTGCTGCTGGCGTTCCCGCTCCTGCCGCGAGGTACGCATCCGATCGTGTGGGTGCTGCTCGTCGTCGCCCTGGTCCTTATCCTCGGCATCATTGTGCTGTTCTTGTCCGCGCTGCGCCGTGGCGTGCTGGAGCGAGTTCTGAATTGGCTGAAGCGCGCCCCGCTGATAAATCGGCTGGCGGTCAAGGTCGAGCCGCACCGCGCGCTCCTCATCGCGCTCGATCAGCAAATCACCGATTTCTATCACCGCAGTCCGCGTCGTTTCGTCCAGGCGATCGCGCTCGAGTATTTGGGCCGCTGCATCTTCATGGTCGAGCTGGTACTGATCACCGCGAGCCTCGGATTCAGCATCGGCTATCTGCGCGCGTTCACGGTCGGCGGTCTCGAAGCGATCCTGAGCAACGCGCTGTTCTTCATCCCGTTCGAGATGGGCGCGCGTGAAGGGGCGTTCTTCTTGCTCTTCCAGCTCTTCGGCATGGATCCGCAGGTCGGTCTCTATACGTCGATCGTCAGTCGGGTTCGTGACTTCACCTGGATCGCGGGCGGATTGGTGCTTGTCTGGGTAACGGGTTCGCGCGAGCCCGCCCCCTCCGCTCCCCGCGCATGACGATCGTCACGCACGCACTCGCGACCACGCTTGGCGTCCGTGTGTTGCGCCTGACGGGCAGCGATGTGGTGCTCGCCTACATATTTGGCGTCGGCGTAGACATCGATCACGTCATCAAGGCGCCGTACTATCTGCGGCATGTCGGCAGGAAGCGAAAACTGGGCTACTACTGGCGTACGTCGCTGCAGGAGCCGGTGGCCCTCTTGTGGATCATTCCGCTGTGCTTCTTTCTTGGAACCTGGGTGCCCGCGCTGTTCTTTCTCATTCATCTCGCCATGGACTACAGCGTGGGCTACGAGAAGATGCCGTGGTATCCGTACACGCCGCTCGTGACCCAGGGGTTCCTGGCGGGGGTATCAGATCGAACCAAAGAAGCCGTGCTCATCGTGGTGCTGCTATGTATGAATTTGCTCCTGTTCTTGGCTCCGCTTTAGACCGCGGCATCCGCCCGGTCCTGCGCTTCCTGCACGTCACGCTCGGGCTTTCGCCCGATCAGGTGACGTGGGCGTCGTTTTTTGCCAGCGTGGCGTCGGGTATCGCGTTCGCCACCGGTCACCTCCCGCTCGCGCTGGTGCTCATGGCCGTCGGCCAGGTTTTCGACGGACTGGACGGCGGCATCGCGCGCCAGTACGGTCTCGTCTCGGAAGCGGGCCACCGGCTCGACACGCGCCTCGATCGCGCATCGGAGATCGCGATTTTCCTGGGATGCGCCGCCGGCGGGCTTGTCTCGCTGCGCCTCGCTGTGCTCGCGTCGGTCGCGGTGCTGCTGCTCACCACCATCGTCGACCGCTCGCGCCTCGATCCCGGGGTCAAGCGCTTCGCGCTCTATTTCGGACTCTGGGCGCCGTATCCGCTCATCTTCTCGATCATCTTCGTCGTGAACCTCGCCGCGTACGTCGTCGGCCTGCTGATTCTCGATTGCCGCTTCCAGCGTCAGATGGACGAGCTGGGAGGCGATCTGAACACCGTCGCCTCGCGCGCCGCGCGCCTCGAGTCGCTGTAGTGCTGTTACTGACGCTTTCGCTCCTGGGTGCGGCGCAACGTCCCTTCGTGCTGGTTGCGCCGGGGGAGACGCTGCATGTCGAATCGCGGCCCGATTCAGGCCGGCCGATTGCCATCATTCCGGGTCTGTTCGGCGCGTCCTTCACGTTCCGCAAAGTCGTGCCGCTACTCGTCGCGCGGGGCTTTCGGCCCATCGTCATCGAGCCGCTCGGCACCGGTTTTTCGAGCCGGCCCGAGAAGGCCGATTATTCGCTCGACGCGCAATCACATCGTCTCGCCGCCGTGCTGGATTCATTGCGTGCTGGGCCGGTGCTCGTGCTGGCGCACTCGCTCGGTGCCGCGATGGCGTACCGCCTGGCGCTCGACCGCCCCGATCTCGTGCTCGGCATCGTCTCGCTCGAGGGCGGGCCGACCGAGGAAGCGATGACGCCGATGTTCCGGAGCGCCATGCGCTACGTGCCGTGGGTGAAGCTGTTCGGGGGAATCAAGCTGATTCGCCGCAAAATTCGCGGCATGCTGCTCGATTCCTCGGGAGACCCCTCCTGGGTCACGGACGGCGTCGTGCTCGGCTACACGTTAGGCGAGGCGCGGAACGTCGATGCGACGCTCAAGGCGTTTCTCGCGATGTCGCGCGCGCACGAGCGGCGGAAGCTGGAGCCGAGGCTGGGAAACATCGCGTGTCCAGTCACGCTCGTCGTCGGGACCGCGCGGCATGATGGCGATGTGCCGCCCAAGGAAGTCGCGCTCATGAACCATGCGATCCGGTCGTTCGCCGTCGACAGCCAGGTGGGCGCCGGCCACTACATTCAGGAAGAGCGGCCCACCGCGGTTGTGGCCGCGGTCGAGCAGCTCGCGAAGCGCGCGCGATGAGCCCGCTCCGCATCGGTCTGGTCGCCGAAGACTACTACCCGCAGCTCGGTGGCGTGCCGGAGCACGTTCATCATCTCGCGCGCGAGCTCGACAGTCTCGGCCATAACACGACAATCGTGACGTCGCACATGCGGAACGAGGGCCCCGATCCCGCCTACGTCCGGCGCGTCGGCACCAGCGTCGTTATTTACGCCAACGGCGGAGTCGCGCGAATCACGGTTGGCTGGCGGCTGACCGCGCGGCTCGCCGCGCTGTTCCGCGCCGAGCGGTTCGACATCGTGCACGTGCACGGCGGCTTGAGTCCGACGCTCGGGATCGTCGCGGCGTGGGCGGCGTTTCGCGCCGGCATTCCCGTCGTCGCCACGTTCCACACCTGGTTCCCGCGCTCGGTCGGCTATCGCGTCTGGCGTCGCCTCTTGCAGCGCATCCTCGATCGCCATGCCGCGACGATTGCGGTCAGCTCGGCGGCACGCGATGCGATGTCGCGCTATTTCACCGCGCCGTGGGAGATCATCCCCAACGGCGTGGACACTGCGTTCTTCCGGCCCGGGATGGGACGCGACGCCGCGCGGCTCGAGCGACCCCGGCTGCTGTGGCTGGGACGGATCGAACCGCGCAACGATTTGGCGACCGTGCTCGCAGCCATGCCGCGCATCCTCGAGCGACATCCCGGCGCGAAGCTCACCGTTGTGGGCGATGGGCCCTGGCGCGCGCGCATGGAGCGCGCCGCGCGTGCACTCGGTCCCGGCGTGGAATTCGCCGGCTACGCGAACGGCAGCCGGCCCGCCTACTATCGGGGCTCGGACGTCTATCTATGCCCAACGACGCGCGCCTCATTCGGCATCACGTTGCTCGAGGCGATGGCGTGCGGCACCCCGCTCGTCGTGTCGGACATTCCGGCATTTCGTGAGGTCGCGGGGGAGTCAGGTGCCGTGTTCGCGCCGCCCCGCGACCCGGAAGCGTGGGCGAAGCACGTCAACGATCTGATCGAGAATCCAGAGCAGCGCCAAGGGATGACGCATGCGGGCCGTGGGGTCGCGGAGCGGCATGCGTGGCCGCTGATCGCGCAGCGCGTGCTCGATGTCTACAGGCGCGTGCTCGCATGATGGGCATGGACGTGATCTTCGGACCGTCGGTCGAGCGCGGCCCACGCTCCTCCCGCAAGATTTATCTCACCTTCGACGACGGTCCCAACGAGCACGCGACTCCCGCGATTCTCAGCACGCTCGCGAGCGAGCGCGTGCCGGCCGCCTTCTTCATGGTCGGCGATCACGTGCGCCGGTTTCCCGAGCTAGCCCGCCGAGTGGCGGGCAGCGGCCACGAGATCGGGAATCACACTCAGAACCACGTCAAGCTGCATTTTTCGGGAGCCCGGCGAATCCGCGAGCAGCTTGAGCTCGCCCATGCGGCCATCGAGTCGGCAACGGGCAAGACGCCGCGGGTCTTCCGAGCTCCGCACGGATATCGGAGTCCTTTTCTTAGATCAATAATTTTTGATATGAGATATACGGTCTTCGGTTGGACGTTCGGCGTCTTCGACACCGCGAGGCCCGGTGCGGAAGAGATTCGCCGACGGGTGCGCAAGCGGCTCAGAACGGGCGCCATTGTGCTGCTGCACGACGGAGACGGCTACGATTCAAACGGTGACAGGATGCAAACGGCGGAGGCACTGCCGGGCATCATCGAGGATGCGCGCGCCCGTGGATACGAGTTCGGGAGTTTAGCTGAGCTGTATAACGGCAGTGGTTCTTGACGGGACAGTCCTGACACTTCGGTACCCGTGCCGTGCACACCAACGCTCCAAGCTCCATCATCGCCTGATTGAACTGCCACGCTCGTTTCCCATCTCGCGGCATTATCCTCTGAGCAAGCTTCCACACATCCTTGGGCTTGAACGCTCTCGATAGCACCCTCTTCACGTTCGTATCGACTGCCGGCACTGCCTTTTCGTACGCAAAGCAGGCCACCGCGCCCGCCGTGTAACGCCCAACTCCCGGCAGCTTCTGCAGCTCTTCCGGACTGTCCGGTAGCCTGCCAGCCATAGTCGTTCTGACCACCCGCGCGAGCGCGTGGAGGTTAGAAGCTCGGGCGTAGTAGCCGAGCCCGTCCCACTGCTCCATGACCGCTTTGGGCCGTGAGCGAGCGAGCGCGTCGATGGTAGGAAAACGAGCCATGAAGCGCGGGAAATACTCCAAAACCCGGCTCACCTGTGTCTGCTGCAGCATGAATTCGGAGACAAGGATGGCATAGGGATTGCGCGTGTCCCTCCAGGGCAGTTCGCGGGCTGCTTTCTTGTACCAAATCAACAGCTTACGCACAAACACCCTAGATTGATCGCCCATGGCAATACAAAATACAGCTCTATGAGGCCGTTCACTGCCGCCCTCGATCTGCGGCGATACGTGGGGCGGTGGTCGCTACACAGCGCCAGCCACGCGGGGCGCTTCTTTTTTCTCATCCTCGACCTGGTCCGCGGCGTTCTGGAATGGCGCATCTGGCTGCCGCGCACCCTCGAGCTCACGATGGCGGTCGGCTACGGCAGCCTCTTCATAGTGCTGCTCGTGGCCGGATTCGCCGGCGCGGTGACCAGCCTCCAGACTGGCTACCAGTTCACCGGTCAGCTGCCGCTGTACGTGGCCGGCGGCGTCATCGTCGAGTCGATGATTCTGGAGCTGGGGCCGGTGCTCACGGGGCTCATCCTCGCCGGCCGCATCGGCGCCCGCTATGCCGCAGAGCTGGGCAGCATGCGCGTGACCGAACAGATCGATGCGCTCGAGAGCCTCGGCCGCTCGCCCGTGACCCACCTCCTGTTACCGCGCATTCTGGCGGGGGTGATCGCGATTCCCGCCCTCGTGGTGCTGGCCAACGCGTTCGGGATCGTGGTGGGGTACATCACCGCCAAATCCTCACTCGGACTGACGTACGCCGATTTCGAGTTCGGGGCGCGTTACTTCTTCAAACCGCTGGATTTGTGGTACTCGCTGGTCAAGTCCTATGCATTCGCGGGGGCGGTGACGGTCATTCCCTGCTACATCGGGTTCAACACGCAGCAGGGCGCCGAAGGCGTAGGCCGCGCGACCACGCAGGCCGTGGTGGCGTCGTCGGTGACGATCCTGCTCCTCGACACGATTCTCACGAAGCTGATCCTCGGCACGGCCAAATGAGCATCGAGCTCAAGAAGGTCTCGAAGCGTTTCGTGGACAACGTCGTGCTCGACGGCGTGGATTTCTACGTGGCCGAAGGCGAGACGGTGGCGCTGCTTGGCCCATCCGGCGTCGGCAAGAGCGTGCTGCTCAAACACATCATCGGACTCATCAAGCCTGACTCGGGCGAGGTCTGGGTCGATGGGCAGCTGGTGCCGACGCTGGGCCGCAAGGAGCTGGCGGCGCTGCGCAGCCGTATCGGCTACGTCTTCCAGAACGGCGCCCTGTTCGACTCCATGGACGTGTTCGAGAACATTCGCCTCGGCATCACGAACGAGGACTTGTACGGCGACAAGGAGTATTGCATTCAGCGCGTCAAGGAGTGCCTGCGGCTCGTGAACCTTCCCGAGGAAGTGGGACGCAAATTTCCGGCGGAGCTCTCGGGCGGGATGCGCAAGCGCGTAGGGATTGCGCGGGCGATCGCGGGAAAACCGGTATACTTGCTGTACGACGAGCCGACCTCAGGGCTCGATCCGGTGAACGCCGACGTCATCGATTCGCTGGTCGAACGGCTGCAACAAGAGATCGGAGTGACGAGCGTGGTCGTGACGCACGACGTGCGGGGAGCATTTCGCGTGGCCGACCGGATCGCCTTGCTGGCGCAGGCCAAGATCCGCGCCGTCGGGACCGCCGAGGAGATCATCGCTTCGAGAGATCCAGTCGTGCAGCAGTTCCTCGAGCGTGATCTCGAGATGGCGGTGATCCAGGCCGGGACCGGATTCCAGACGCCTGCCACGAGACGGGGAGCGGGAGAGGGAGGAACCCCGTAAATGGACCTCACCTACAAGCAGGAGGTCGGCGTCGGCGCGATCGTGCTGGTGGGCGTCGCGGTCTTTCTCGTCGGCATGTTCTGGTTGACGGGTCGGTCGTTGCGCGCGAGCGGGCTCTCGGTCGACGTGATGTTCGAGAGTGTCGCCGGTCTCAAGCAGGGCGATCCCGTGCTCGTCTCAGGCGTCAAGAAGGGGCGGGTGGCCCGCGTGGCGCTCGAGCGCGTGAAGAGTGTGCGCGTCACGATCGAGATTTCGAAGGATGTGCGGCCGCACATCGACGCGAGCGCCGCGGTCGCCTCGCTCGACCTCTTCGGCGCGAAGTTCATCGACTACAGCCCCGGCACGCCGGAGAAGGACGTGCTGCCCTCGGGTCGCGTGCTCAGCGGCTCCAATCAGCCCGACATCACGGACGTGGCGCAGGGCGTCGCGAACCGCGCCAATGAGCTGATGTCGAACGCGGCGAATATCGTCTCCGATCGGCTCGGGGAAGACATCCACAACACGCTCCTGGTGACGCAGCGCGCGATGACCACGGTCGCCGACGCGCCCGAGGGTCCGTTCATCAAGCAGACGACTCGGACGCTGCAGGCGACCGAGCGCGTGATGCAGCGCGTGGACTCGATGCTGGGCTCGGGCGCCGGTCGCAATATCGATTCGATTTCCATCAATCTGTCGCGGCTGACGAGTCACCTGACCCGCACGACGGCCGAGCTCGACACGTTGCTGAGCCGGATGAACAAGGGGGAAGGGACGCTGGGGCGCATCGCGACCGACACCATGATGTACCATGACCTACACGAGCTTTCCGTATCCCTCACGACGTTGCTGAAGGATCTCAAAGAGCATCCGGACAAGTACATGAAGCCCGGACTCATAAGGGTGAGGCTGTTCTAACCGTCACTTTCCTCGGCACCTCCGCCGCCAGGCCCACCGTCGAACGAAACGTTTCCGGACTGGCCATTCACCGGGAAGGGGAAACGTTCCTCTTCGAGTGCGGCGAGGGCACGCAGCGCCAGATGATGCGTTACGGCGTGAGCTTCGCGCTGTCCGAGATTTTCTTCACGCACTTTCACGCCGATCACTTCCTCGGCGTCATCGGATTGATCCGTACGCTCGGCCTGCAAGGCCGGCCGGAGCCACTGTTTTTGTATGGGCCCAAAGGGGCAAAGAAGGTGCTCGGCACCGCCATGCAGCTCGGCGTCGAGCGCGTCCCGTTTCCAGTCGAGATCACAGAAGTGAAGGCCGGAGACAAGGTCGAAGGGGGAAGGGGGAAGAGGGACGGGTACGACGTATGCGCGTTTCCGACGGAGCATGGTGGCGGGCCCTCCATCGGATACGTACTGAAAGAGCACGTGCGTCGTGGGCGGTTTGATGTCGAGAAGGCAAGAGCGGTGGGCATTCCCGAAGGTCCACTCTGGGGCAAGCTCTCGAAGGGAGAGCCGATCGAATTGGCTGACGGCCGAAAGCTGACCGCGGACGGCTTCGTCGGCGAAGCGCGTCCCGGCCGGCTCGTCGTCTTCACCGGCGACACCCGGCCGTGCGCCGCCACCGTCGATGCGGCGCAAGACGCCGATCTCCTGGTTCACGAAGCAACGTTCGGCGAAGAGGAGCGCGATCGGGCGCGTGATACGGGACACTCGACCGCGAAGGAAGCCGCGCAAGTCGCGCTCGCCGCGAAAGCAAAACGACTGCTCCTCTCGCACGTTTCGGCGCGCTACTCCATCAGCGCCGACGAACTCGTGAAGGAAGCCAAGGAAGTCTTTCCCAACGTTGGCGTTGCAAAGGATGGGCTCGAGGTCGACGTGCCGTTTCCGGCGTGAGGTTATATTGAGCGGCCCATGGGCCCGGTCTCATTCACATATTCGGCCAGCGTACCCGCGCCAATCGACAAAGTCTTCGCGCTCATTTCGGATCCGCTGCGCATGCCGGAGTGGCTGCCGCGCTGCATTGCCGTCAAAGCGACCACCAACGAGAAGGCTCCCGGCAAAGGCTCGCGCTACAAGCTGACGTTCCAGCGCGACGTCCACCGTCACGAGTCGGTCATCGAAATCATCGATTTTTCGCCGCCGCACACGTTCGGATGGGTCGAGATCTACCACCGCGCCGGCTCAAAGACGTTCTTCGGGTTGGGCTTCGCGGGCGGGTCGACGAAGGTATCGCTCAAGCACATCTGGCAGCCGAACGGCTTTCGGTCGTGGCTCAACGGCCAGTTTTACCGGCGCAGAAATGCGCACCGGATGTTTGAGGGGTTGATCAATAATCTGAGAAAGGCTCTGATCCGCTGATGCAGGCGAGTAATTCGGTTACCAATGCCCCGCTGCAGGAGTCTTTATCAATCTCAAACGGGGGTCGTCGATGCGGGATCGCGTCTGGTTGCTGATTGCGACGGGAATTTTCCTGGCAGGGTGCGGCGGGAGTAGTCCCACAGGTCCATCGGGTCCGCCAGTCGTCACAAATGTTAACGGCGCGACTCTACCAACTGGTCCGATCGGCAGCACCATTCTCATCGAAGGATCGTCATTCGGGAGTACCCAAGCCACAGTATCTGGTAAAGTACTGTTCTCCAATGGAACGGGCGGCACCATCGCTGCAACGATCGTCGGCGCGAGCGACTGGGGTGACACGTTCATCATCACCACGGTTCCCGCCGGCGCCGCCACGGGGAACCTCGTCGTTCAGACCAGCAAGGGGACGAGCACGCCGATCACGTACACCGTTTCACAGAGCGCGCCGTTCAGCCCGTCGGCGATCTCATGGACGAGCACGAGCGCCTTGCCCGTCGGCCTCAGCGGACATGAAGCAGCGTTCGTCGAGATCAGCGGTGCCGCGACCACGCGAGTCATCTACGTGGTGGGCGGCGCCGACAGTACGCGTGTTCCAAGAACGACGGTCTACTATGCGATCGTGGGAACCACGGGCACACTGGGCAGTTGGACCGCGACCGCCGCGCTGCCTGCGGCCCGCGCGTTTTCTCAGGCCGTGGTCGCGACCGCGGGGAACTCCAACGTCAGCGGTGCCGGCTACCTGTATGTCCTCGGTGGCGCGACTGATTCGGCCGGCTCGCCGAGCGCCACGATTTACCGCGGCGCGATCGCGTCCAATGGGACGATCAGCAGTTGGACGACGCTCTCGACCACGCTGCCGGCTCCCCTCCATTCGTTCGGCGCTGCGGTCTTTTTCGGCAATCTCTACATCTGGGGCGGGGCGACGACCGGGAACGTGCCGGTGAAGACGGTTTACCGCGCGAGCATTGACGCGGTCGGTGGGCTCGGCAGCTGGCAAACGGAAGCGTCGTTACCCACCAGGCGGGCGTACTTCGGGTATGGCTCGTTCACGGGCTATCTCTACGCGATCGGCGGCGACAGCGGGACGGTGGCCCCGAACGACGGCAGCCTGAGCGCAACGCGCACCGGTGAAGTGGCGTACGCGAAGATCGACTTGAAGACGCGGGACATCACGGCGGCCGGTTGGGTGGTCAATGCCAGCGCCCTCGGCAAGACTCGCTCGAAGCACACGGCGGGGGTTGCCAGTGGCAGCGTCCTCGTTACCGCGGGGCTGTATACCGGCGCGTCGACCGGGTCATCGGAGAACACATATTCGACGATCAACGTCGACGGCAGCATGGGGACCTTCAACGGCGCGACGGGATCGAACACGATTCAGGCCGGTGGGGGCGGCAACGTTTTCAATCAGGCTGAGGTTGGCTATACGGACGGCAATGGCGCGTTCCACGTCGCGGTTCTGGGCGGGGATGACGTCGGCACGCCCGGCACCAAGCATAAGACGGTGTTCTTCAACTAGCCCGACACCGAGCCGATTAAGAATGAAAGGCCAGCGTATAGCTGGCCTTTTTCTTGTACCTTGGAGTTGTTAGCTTCAACCCCCTCGCGGGGCTGTAGCTCAGCTGGGAGAGCGCCTGGATCGCACCCAGGAGGTCAGGGGTTCGAGCCCCCTCAGCTCCATGCAAACGCTGCCCCTTGGTGTAACTGGCAACACGCCTGACTCTGGATCAGGAGAGTCCTGGTTCGATCCCAGGAGGGGCAACTCGCAGCGCGATGCGACCATGAGTCGTGTCGCGCTTCTCGTGTTCTGGGCTCTTTGGGCATCGATCAGGGTGGAGGTATGACCGTAATTGCGGAAATGGGATGAATCTCCCAGGCGGTCGCTCGCCAGTTCGTGCCCCCTCCCGGATGGGTGTTTTCGGCTTGGCTTTTGTGCTCCGCGTCGAACATCAGCCAGCCGCGCACCCTGGCCCAGTGGCCTTCAACGGTCTGCTGCAGTGTGGCCGTCGACCAATCAACGGAGTCCTTCAGCATCGCGGCGCGCCAGCGCGGAGTCACCTCGACGATCACGCGGCGGATCTCGGCCGTGTCAGTCGGGCTCAGCGTGAGCTCGATATGCGTATCCCGATGGACCGGATCCCCTTTCTTACAGTTGGTGGTCTCGCTGCTTCCGCCGGGGATTACCCGAAAGACGTACCCGGTGATCTCGGCCGCCTTCGCCTCGTTGAACCGGCCCGCGTCATCCCTGCTCGGCGCGAGGATGGTAGCCAGGGTTACGTTGCTGTCGATATCAGCGGCCTGCGGCGCCGCACTGCGGTTCTTGAGGCGATTCAGGGCCCTCACGTTCGCCGGCTTCGCATTTCCGGAATCGGGACAGGCGTCGAAGTCACCTTGCGCCACGGGCACCACCGTTGGGGCCGGCTGGAGTGTGTGCGGCGACGTCGGCTGGTGCACTTCGGTTGGATCGATCAGCCGCACATAATGCTCAAAGACCCATCCCACATCTTCACTCTGCGCTCGCACGCGGAGGTAGCCTGCCCGACGACCGCTGCCCAACAGCGTCACTGCCTCGCCAGCCTGCAGCGCGGCCACCTTCCCTGAAGAGCTCGACGGGCCGCTTCGCAGCGTCGCGTTGTGAGTGAGTACCCCGACTTGCTGGGTCTCCGCGATCGATGCGAACGCGACCAGTGTAACGACGGCAACCACGAGTCTCCGCATGGAACCTCCAAGACAAGAGCAAAACAACGCTGTCAAACCTGAGATTCCAGTCGGACATGGTTAGGGCGTTTTTGCGGCAGGAAGGGGCGCAATTGCGGCACCGGCCCCGTTTCATTCTGCTTACCCGCTGAGAGCCTCCACTTCGCGTCCGAGGGCCAGGATTTGCTCGCGGATCTCGTGTCGCTCGGCCGTGAGTCGCAAGAAGGCGCGACGCCGCAAGCTCAGAATCGCGAGCGCGCGCGTCGCCCCTATCAGGCGATCGAACCGCTCCGCGAAATGGAGAGCAACGTATCCTGTCAGCGGTAACGCAGGCGTCACGAGCGCCGCTGCCCACATGCCACGCCAAAGCCACACCGCCGCGATCACAACCGTCCACGTCAACGGGAAAAGCAGCGCCGCAGCAAGCACTTTGACCGTTGCGAGCGCATCCTCATCGCCCTTCGTGATTCCGGTCGCGACCCAACCCACCGCCCTATACGCCGGATAATGAACCAACCAGCCGATGATCGCTGCAGGTAATCCAAGCGCCAGGAACAACACGCTCTTCACAGCGTAGGTCGCCACGCGCCGCCACCCATAGCTGCGCGGGGCGAGATGCTGCGCGTCCAGACCCGCGGCAGAGAGTGATGTTTCGAAGCGCTCCAGCCGGGCCTGCAGGCGGGCGGCGCGGTCCGGCCACAGCTGACGCGCCACGTCGTACCCCTTGAGAAACCGCTGGCGCATCTCGAACTCGTCGGCGAGCGGCGCTGGCTTCTCCGGCACGTCGTCCGTCGCGCTGAAGATGTGTTGCGCTCGGGCAATGAGCGCGTGCGCCTCCACCGCCTCCGCTTCGAGAATCACTCCGCGCAGCGCGGTCTCGAGCTGCGTGGTGAGTTGATGGACTGGCTCGGGAGGTGGCTCCGCCCCCGGGGCAAGGGGGATGCGCGTGACCGCGAACGGCGACCCAAAGTGCAATAAGGCGGCGCTGCGAAAGGTTTGCTTCGCGCGGTAATACAGGCCGACGGGCACGATCTCCAGAGTCAAAGTCGCCGGCAACGCCGCGGCGGCGCCGAGGGCGATCCGAGCGGTCCCGGTCTTGAGCGGCCGCAGTTTAGGATCGCTGTGCGACGTGCCTTCTGGAAACACGGCGATCGTGCCGCCACGGACCAGCACGGCCCGGGCTGCCTCGAACGTCTCCGCGTTCTTTCGCAGATCGGCTCCGGCGTCCTGGCGCCGATAGACCGGGATGCCCTCGAATGCGCGTACGATCGCGCCGATAATCGGGATCCGGAATAACGGCGCCTTCGCGAGGAATGACACGGGTCGTGGAGCGAGACAGAGCAGAAACGCCGGATCGATCAGCCCGTTCGGATGGTTGAGTACGAAGACCACGGGACCGTCCGATGGCACGCGCTCGACTCCGGTGACCTCGATGCGGCGAAAGAAGATCCGCAACATCACGCGGAGTAGTGGGCGCACCAGCGTTCTCACGCAACCACTGTGGCCGGTGCCCGCGACTCACGCCACGCCGCGTAAGTCCAAATCAGTCCACCGACGAGCACCGCTACCGGGATGATCAGCATCGCTTGGCCCAGCGACCGCGCATCCGAGATCACTCCCACGAGGGAAGGCGACGGAACGTCGCCGAGGACGTGGATCGCGAAGATACTGAGCGCGACGGCGGTAGCCCGTATGTGCGGGGAGACGAAGTTGACGATTGCAGAATTGACGGGGCCGGTGGACGCGAACAGGCAGAGCTCCGCGGCTACGATTGCGGGCCAATACACGATCGGTTGCGGAGCGGCGAGGGCCACAAGCGTAAGCGGCGCCGCCAGGAGCGTGACCACTCCGGACACCCAGAGATACGCGTGTCGCGATACGCGCAGCAGGCGATCGCCGAGCCAGCCGCCGACGTACGTCCCCACGAATCCGGTGACGACGACGATCGCGCCGAACTGCACCGTCGCGTGCGCTTTGGGGATGCCCCGGGCCCGCTCGAGAAACGACGGCGTCCAGAACGCCAGGGCGCCAATGGCGAACGTGTATGCGGCGTATCCGAGGACCGTGAGGACATAGGGCCGATTGCGGAGCAATGTCCGGTACGCGTTCCGGCTGGTGGATGCGTGCGCTTCGAGCACGTCCTGGCTGCCGCGCGGCGGATCGTAGAGCCGCAGCACCAAGGCGGCGAGGATGAGACCGGGAATCCCGGCGACGAAAAACGCCTGGCGCCATCCGAAATAGCGATCCACGAGCCCGCCCACGATGTATCCGAGGGCCGAGCCGATGGGAATCGCGGCGAAGAATATCGCGAACACGCGCCCCCGCTTCTCTCGGGGGAAGTAATCGGCCAGTAAAGCGGGGGAGATGGTGCCGTAGGCCGCTTCGCCAATGCCTACCGCCGCTCGCGCGGCGAACAACCCGACGTAATTGCGCGCCAGACCTGCGAGCGCGGTGGCGATGCTCCAAATGCCCACGCCGAGGCCCAGCAACCGGGTGCGCGAGCGCTTGTCGCCGAGCGAGCCGAACAGCGGCGCGGCGAGCATGTACACGATGAGAAAGCCGGTCATGAGCGAGCCAAGTTGGGCATCCGAGAGGCGCAATTCGGAATGCTTCATGCTCTCGGCAAGAGCAGCGACGATCCAGCGGTCGAGGTAGTTGAAGAGATTAATGAGCGTGAGTACCACGAGGCCGCGGCGCGCCGTTCGGACCATGGGCGACTCGATCATCGTGATTGTGAGATATGTCGGCAATTGAACGTTCAGCAAGAGCGGGTAGATCAAGGCTGGTTGCGTCGCGCTTCCCTTGCGGCGATCATCTCTCCGACCAGACACCCATATCGAAATGAAAACTCGACCACTCGGCAAAACCGGCTACAACGTCAGCGAGCTCGGCTACGGCTCCTGGGGACTCGGCGGCGACATGTGGCGCGGCGTGGATGATGCGGACGGACGCAAGGCGCTGCGCGAAGCGGTGGATCAGGGCATCACGTTCTTCGACACCGCGCTGGTCTACGGCGATGGCCACAGCGAACAGCTGATCGGCCAAACCTTGAAAGACGACATCCGCGCCGGGCGCGCCCAAGTCGCGACAAAGATCCCACCGATGAACCGCATCTGGCCGGGCCACGCGAAGACGCCGCTCGCGCTGGTGTTCCCCGCACGCCACATCCTCGATTCGACGGAGCGGTCGCTCAAGAACCTCGGCGTGGAGGCCATTGCCGTCCAACAGCTCCACGTGTGGAACGACGCGTGGCTGGACGATCCCGAGTGGGACAAAACCTTCGTCCGTATCGCGCGTCTTAAAGAGGAAGGGAAGGTGCTGCACTGGGGGGTCTCGATCAACGATCACGCGCCCGAGACGGCGCTGCGCTTACTCGAGGATCCGATCTTCGAGACCGCACAGGTCATCTACAACATCTACGATCGCTCGCCGGAACGCGCGCTGTTCCCTCTCGCCAAAAGGAAGCCGCTCGGCATCATCGTGCGCGTGCCGTTCGACGAAGGCGCGCTCACCGGGCAGATCAAAGCCGACACCGTGTTTCCGCCGGGCGATTGGCGCGCCGACTATTTCGCCGGGAAACGCAAGGCGGAGGTGGAGCGGCGGGCGAAGGCGTTGTCGGGATTGCTGAATAGGGACGTCGAGACGTTGCCGGAGCTGGCGCTGCGGTTTTGTCTATCGGCCCCGGAAGTTTCGACCGTCATTCCCGGCATGCGCCGGCCGGCTCACGTGCGGCAGAATGTCGCGGCTGCGGAGAAGGGCCCGCTGTCGCCCGAGATGCTGAGCAAACTCAAGTCGCACGCGTGGGACAAGAACTGGTATCCGGCTGATTAAGTTTTAGCACTCATGAGCGTCGCGACCTATCGAGAGACGAGGCTGCGGACTTCCTGCGGCCGGATGGTGCAGGCGCATCCGGGCCAATCGGGCGTGTTCGCACTCCAGGAAGGTCTCGACGCCTTCGCCGCGCGCGTCCTCCTCGCCGGCGCCGCCGAGCATACGCTGGACGTGCAGTACTATATCTGGCACCACGACATGTCGGGGACGCTGCTGCTCGAGGCGCTGCATCGCGCCGCCGATCGCGGCGTGCGCGTGCGGCTGCTGCTCGACGACAACAATACGGCCGGCCTCGACCCCTGGATCGCCGCACTCGATGCACATCCCCACATCGAGGTCCGGCTCTTCAATCCATTCAAGCACCGGCACTGGCGCGTGCTCGACTACCTCGTGGACTTCGCGCGCGTGAATCGCCGCATGCACAACAAGTCGTTCACCGCCGACGGCCAGGCGACGATCATCGGCGGTCGCAATGTGGGCGATGAGTACTTCGGGGCGGGGCAGGACATGTCGTTTGTTGATTTGGACATCATCGCGGTCGGACCGGTGGTGGAGGAAGTCACCAGGGACTTCGAGCGCTACTGGACGAGCGGCTCAGCCGTCTCCGCCGTGAACGTCATCGCTCCCGCCGACGAGTCGCCGACTGTGGACATCGAAGCCGCTGCGCAACGCGTCGAGCACGATCCCGTCGGCGTGAAATACATCCATGCCGTCGCCCGCGCGCCGTTCGTACGCGACCTGCTCGACGGCAACCTGCGGCTCGAGTGGGCCAGCGTGCACATGGTGAGTGACGACCCCGCCAAAGGCCTCGCGCGCGCGCCCGACGACAGAATGCTCTGGAAGCGACTCAAGGAAATCATGGACAGCCCGAAGCGCGAGCTCGAGCTGGTCTCTCCCTACTTCGTGCCAGGCGCGGACGGCGTGAACGAGCTCACCGGACTCGCGCGCGCGGGCGTGAAGATCACCGTGCTCACCAACGCGCTCGAGGCGACCGACGTCCCCGCGGTGCACGCCGGCTACGCGAAGCGCCGGAAGCCATTGCTCGCGGCGGGCATCACGCTGTACGAGCTGAAGCGCCTGCCTGGCGGCCGCTCGGCGCGCGGATCCGGCCTGTTCGGGAGCTCCGCGTCCAGCCTGCATGCCAAGACGTTCGCGGTCGATCGCACCCGTCTCTTCGTCGGCTCCTTCAACTTCGATCCGCGCTCGGCGCGACTCAATACCGAGATGGGATTTGTGATCGACAGTCCGGCGCTCGCGAACGTGGTTGCCACTGCATGCACGCAGCGTGTGCCGGAGATGTCTTACAAGGTCTCGCTGACGGAGTCGGGGGCGCTGCAATGGACGAACGGGAATCAGCGCTTCACCAGCGAGCCCGGGACGAGCATGGGCAGGCGCTTGTTGGTGCGCGTTCTCGCGCTGCTACCGATCGAGTGGCTGCTGTAAGCTCTCGAGTCGTCGTTCGAGGAACCGCCGTTCGGCGTCCTGAGTGACGAGCTGTAGCGCTCGCTTGTAGGCCTCGCTCGCCTCGCCCAGCCGCTTGAGCCGCCGCAACAATTCTCCTCGCGCCGAATGCGCGTGGTTGTAGTCGGTGAGATCACCCCGCGCGAGAATGGCGTCCATCAGTGCCAGGCCGGCGGCTGGACCGTCACGCATCGCGATCGCCGCGGCGCGATTCAGCTCGACGACCGGCGACGGATCCATCCGTAAAAGCACGTCGTAGAGCCCGACGATCTCATTCCAGTCCGTTTTCGTGGAATCGCCCGCGTCCGCGTGCACGGCGGCGATCGCCGCCTGGAGCAGATACGGCCCGACTCTGCGGCTCGCGAGCGCGCGCTCGACGAGTGCCACTCCCTCAGCGATCTCGTTGCGATCCCAGAGCGTACGATCCTGCTCCTCGAGCAGCACGATGTCGCCTTCAGCCGAGAGCCGACCAGCTCGACGCGAATCATGGAGCAGCATCAACGCCAGCAGTCCAAGTACCTCGGGATCGGGCAACAGCTCGGCCAACAGATGTCCGAGACGAATCGCTTCGCCTGAGAGATCGTGCCGGAAGCGGTAACCCTCATTGAACACGAGGTAGACGACGCGCAGCACAGCGTCGAGTCGTTCCGGCAGATCGGAGAGGGCGGGGACTTCGTAGGGGATACCGGCGCCTTTGATCTTCCCTTTGGCGCGCACGATTCGCTGCGCCACGGTCGGGGCCGTCGTCAGAAACGCGCGGGCGATTTCTTCGGTCGTGAGGCCGCAGACTTCACGCAGCGTCAGCGCCACCTGCGCATCGGGCGACAGGGCAGGGTGACAGCAGGTGAAGATCAGCCGCAGCTCGTCGTCGGCGACTTCTTTGTACTCAGCGGCTGCTTGCGGCACGTCGTGTTCGTCGGAGACTTCGCGCTGGCTGCGACGCAGCCGATCGATCGCCTTGAACCGGCCGGTGGACACGAGCCACGCTCGAGGGTTGGACGGAATGCCCTCGGCCGGCCACTTCTCCACGGCCGCCGCGAAGGCCTCCTGCAGCGCCTCCTCGGCGAGATCGAAGTCACCGAGGAGACGGATCAGCGTGGCGAGTACGCGGCGCGACTCGGCGCGGTAGACCGACTCGATCGTGTCTATGAGGTCTTGTCCCACACCGGGCGCACTTCCACCGAGCCCCATTTGGCCGAGGGAATCCGCGCCGCGATCGCAATCGCTTCGTTCAGATCCTTGGCGTCGATCAGGAAGTAGCCGCCGAGCTGCTCTTTGGTTTCCGCGAACGGCCCGTCGGTGGTCGAGAGCTTGCCGTTCCGCACCCGCACCGTGGTGGCGGTGTCGGTCTGCTGGAGTCCGTGGCTTCCGACGTAGTTGCCCGTTTTCTTGATGTCTTCGGTGAACGCCCAGTAATCAGCCTTCGCCTTCTGGATCTCGTCACGCGGGACGTTCGCTTCCTGCTTTTCCTCTTGGTAGATCAGGCACAAGTATTTCATCGATAGCTCCGGTTATGGTCCGAAAACTAGTCGTTTAGGGGAGGGCGAATTCGACGTACATTTTCGGCCTATGCAACGGCGCGAGTTTGTCCTCACGGCGCTCAGTTTACCCTTTGCACCCCGATTGCTCACTAGCCCTCCCGCGCCGTACGGTCCAGTCCCCTCGCCGCGACAGCTTCGCTGGCACGAGATGGAGTTCTACGGCTTCCTTCATTTCACCGTCAACACGTTCACGAATCGCGAGTGGGGCGATGGTGATGAGTCGCCATCGGTCTTCAACCCCACGGATTTCGATGCCGACCAGATCGTCGCGGCCGCGAAAGACGGAGGGATGAAAGGGCTCATTCTCACTTGCAAGCACCACGACGGCTTCTGCCTGTGGCCGTCGCAATACACGGAGCACTCGGTCAAGAACAGTCCGTGGCGTGGTGGGCAAGGCGACGTGGTGAAGGAGATTTCCGAAGCCTGCTCGAGAGCGGGCCTCCGGTTCGGCGTCTATCTGTCGCCGTGGGATCGCAATCATAAGGACTACGGCCGGCCCGAGTATCTCGTCTACTATCGTAATCAACTACGAGAACTGCTGACGAACTACGGTCCGATCTTCGAGATCTTCTTCGATGGCGCGAATGGCGGCGACGGCTATTACGGCGGCGCGTACGAGCGTCGCGAGATCGACAATCGCACGTACTACGACTGGCCGACGACCTGGCAGCTCGTGCGCGACCTCCAACCCGATTGCGTCCTCTTCAGCGATGCAGGCCCCGACATCCGTTGGGTCGGCAACGAGCGAGGCGTGGCGGGTGAGACCTGCTGGGCGACGTCGAACAGCGACGACTTTGTGCCGGGCCGTGCTGACCCGGTGCGCTTGAACCACGGCGATCGGCCGGGCAAGCACTGGGTGCCCGCCGAGTGCGACGTCTCGATCCGGCCGGGCTGGTTCTATCACCGGCATGAGGACGATCAGGTGAAGACACCGCAGGCGCTCGTCGACCTGTATTACTCGTCGGTCGGCCGGGGCGCGTCGTTTCTGCTCAATCTGCCGCCCGACCGGCGCGGCCGCATTCACGATAACGACGTCCGCTCGCTGCGCGAGTTCCGCCGCATTCTCGATGCGACATTTGCGACGAATCTGGCGGCGGGGGCGCGCGTGCATGCGAGCAACGTGCGCGGCAGCGGCAGCGATCCACGCTTTGCGGCGGCGAACGTGCTGGATGGGAATCGCGACACGTACTGGACCACCGACGATCATGTTGTGACGCCGACGCTTACGCTCGATCTCGGCCGACCGATTTCCTTCAACGTCGTCCGCCTCCGGGAGCACCTTCCCCTGGGTCAGCGCGTCATATCAATAAAAATTGATATGTGGCGGGATGGGGACTGGGTGGAGATCGGGGCGGCAACCAGCATTGGCAACTGCCGGTTGCTCCGGGGTCAGCGCGTCACGACTTCACGAGTGCGATTCAGGATTACGAAAGCTGCGGTATGTCCAGCAATTTCTGAGGTGGGACTGTTCGCTGAGCTCTAGTGCCGACGCCCTCCTCCACCGCCCCCGCCCCCGCCCCCGCTTGACCGACCGCCGCCGCCCCCCCCACCGCTGGCGCGGGCACCGCCGCCGCCGCTGAACGAACCGCCCGACGAGCGTCCACCGCCGAACGACCGTCCACTGCCGGACGACCGTCCATTGCCGGACGACCGTCCGCCGCCGAACGATTCGTGACCGCCCGACGATCTGCCGCCCCGTGCTTCGCGTGAGCCGCCACTCGAACCGCGCGAGACGTTCGGCCTGCCGGTGTCCCACCCGCGTGGCTGGACACGGGGCAGCTCGCGAGGACGCGGCTGCGTGGGTACGTAGCGCGGACGATTACGCGGGATCACATAGTTCGGATTCGTGCGGCCTGCGAGGAACACTCCTCCGAACACGTAGGGACGCGGCCGATAGAAGATGTAGGGGCGCGGCCGGAAGAACGTGTAACCAAAGCCGAAGCCATATCCGTAGCAGCGCGGCGTCCATCCCCAGAACGTGTTATAGCAGAAGGGATCGTAGAACGGGCTGCAGAAATAGCCGCACCCGTACGGATATCCGAAACCGATTCCGAAGCCAAAGTGATAGGGGTAGCCGTAGCCGTAATCGTAGTAATCGTCCCCGTACCCATATCGCGATGCGACCCGGGAGCGTTCGACGACGTACGTGACCGCGTCATACTCGAAATGCCCCGTGCCGGCCATGCGCTGCACGATGTCGAGTAATCCCGAGAGCGGATCGTTCCTGATCGATTCGTTGCGCAGGGTGCGATAGTCCCAGTGCCCGTTGCGAACGAACTCGTCGTACTTGAACGGCTCTGCCATCCAGGCGGCGAGCACCGTGCCGGTGCCGTCGTCGTCGTCCACCACAAACGCGTCGCGATCCGCTCGACCGCGCAGCTCCTGCCGCTGACCGCCGCGAATGAAGTCGTCGTCAGTCGGATCGAGCGGGAACAGCACGCGCACCCGTCCATACGGATCGGCGTGCAGCACGACGAGGTATCCGTCCTGCGCGGGCTCGACGTAGACGCGCGCGCGGTCGCCGGGCGCAAACCGGTCGTGATTGATCTGAACCGTGATGGGAGACGGAGTCTGACTGAGCGCGAGCAGTAAGGCGAGCAGCATACTTCAATAATATACCGCGTGTCCGCCGGCGTGTTGCGCGCGACGTTTCAAAGCTCGCCGCGCGCGTCACGCCGCGCGTTTCGTTACGGTTGCGGGAACTCCATGATCGGCCGCACCTCCACGGTGCCGTGCTTCGCGCCGGGAATCCGCGCCGCCACCTGGACCGCGTCCTTGATGTCCTTGGCGTTGATCAGATAGTAGCCGCCCAGCTGCTCCTTGGTCTCGACGTAGGGCCCGTCGGACGTGGAGAGCTTGCCGTTGCGAACGCGAACGCTGGTCGCGGTGTTCGTGGGCTGGAGCGCGTTGCCGCCAATGTACTGGCCGGCCTGCTTGATGCTGTCGCCGAACGCCCGATACTCGCCGAGGCCCTTCTCCATGTCGGCCTTCGACATCCCCTGCCACGCCTTCTCGTCTTCGTAAATCAGGCACAGATACTTCATAAATCTCTCCAGTGAGGGTTTGCCGATAGTCGTTTGCGGAGGGCGGATTTCGACATCCTTAGATCCCGAACACTACACGGTCGAGCGCGTACTTGCCGCCGCCCAGGAGCGCAAGCGCGATCGCCACGATCAGCAGCATGTATTCGAATTCCCAACCTGCAACGTTCCCGCCCGTAAACTTCCGGTGCACCTTCGTGATCAGGAAGCGGATGGCGCCGAGCATTACGAGGGCGAGCCCGAGGGCCGCGAACCGCGTGAGGAAGCCGAAGAGCACGCCGAGCCCGCCCGCAGGTTCCGCGATGGAAAGGAAGCGCAGCGTGTTGAGGAGGCCGGCGGGCATCTGTGCCGACGGCTGGGCCTTCCAGAGCCCTTTCTTGTGCGTCCCGTGCACGAGGAAGACCGAGCCGAGTCCGATGCGGAGCAGGAGCAGCGCGACGTCGTTCACCGCAAGTCTCCTTCTCTGAAGAGTAGTCCGACGGTTCCTCTCCCTGCGTCCACCTGCGCGCCGAGGTCTTTGAATGTGGCAGTGCGACCGTCCGGCGCTTCGGCGCGCACAGTCGAGTTCGTGAACAGCGGGTAGTAGCCGATCGCCATCCGCACAGCGCCCGCGGGCACCGCGCAGTCGCAGGACAGCGCGCCCCCGAGCCCGGCGTTGACGGTGAGCCGCAGCGGCTGGCCGGTCTCGTTGGTGATGAGCGGCGCGAAGTACGCGCCGTGTGTTGGCCGCGCGGTGGCGCCGAGACGCACGCGCGCGGGCTTCGCGATGGTGATCGTGTCGCCGAACGTCACGCCGACCGCGCCGGCTGACGTGCGGATCCGGATCAGCCGCCAACCCAGTGTCAGCGGCTCCCCGCGCGAGAGCGTGATTCCAAAACTGCCGCCCGGTGGCACAGGGCGATTCTGTCCGGCGACCTGCACCACCACCGTATCGGCGAGCAGATTCGCGAACGAAACGTGCGGCTGCGTGAACCAGATCGCTCCCGCGCCCAGGGTGAGCAGGAGGACGACGCCGATTGCGATCCACGTGCCGCGACTCCTCGGCCGGGTCGTTTGGCCACTGACGAGAATCTCTGTCGCGGCCTGTGCGGCGATGGCGCGCGAGCGCATGTTGCTCGGTTGCTTGTCGCTCTCGAGCGCCGCGATCACCTCGGCGGCCGATTGAAAGCGATCGGCCGGCTGTTTCTCGAGCAGGCGCAGGATCACGTCCGACAATTCCCGCGGCACCTTGGGATTCACGTCGTGCGCGGCGGGCGGCGGATCGGCGATGTGTTTGCCGACGACCTGTTGCGATGACTCGCCCTCGAACGGCGGAACGCCGGTCAGCATCTGAAACAGCACTGCGCCGAGCGAATAGAGATCGGAGCGCTGGTCGAGATTGGGGTCGCCCAAAGCCTGTTCGGGCGACATGTATGCCGGCGTGCCGATCACGAGGCCGGTCTGCGTGAGCGCTGCGGCGGTCGAGCTGTCGAGTCGCCGTGCGATCCCGAAGTCCACGAGCAGCGGCCGGCCGCGCGCGCTATCGAGCATGATGTTGTCGGGCTTGATGTCGCGATGCAGCAGGCCGGCTTTGTGCGCGTGATCGAGCGCGTCGAGGATCGGAATGATGATCGCGAGCGCGCGCTCGGGCGGCAGCGGTCCGGATCTTTTCAATAACTCACCCACCGAGAGTCCATCGACGAAGGGC
>WNFE01000357.1_pt1 | contig 32181 bp, 23 predicted proteins | sample 5400451 | NCBI WGS metagenome assembly WNFE01 (sample SAMN13153344, study PRJNA577476) | soil metagenome | isolation source: 200 cm saprolite under Douglas fir tree site 2 hole 2 | place: USA:California | collected 2015-04-18
GACAATCGGCTGGAGATCCGTTTTGTGGCTCGCGGCTTCACAGGTTGCGGAAATACGCGTTTTCAGGCCTTCAGGGGTTAAAACCCCTGAAGAAAAGGCAGCCTTTATGTTGTGCCTAAAGGCACGACCCACAAAACTTAGGGGCTTTTCCGCAGCCTGTGAAGCCGCGAGCCACAAAACGGATCTCCAGCCGATTGTCCGCTTCGATTCAGCCAGTCCGCTTCAATTCACCTATAAATTATTTTTCCTTTGACGCCGCGGGCTTTTTTGTTTCTTTTGCGGAGTCTGGCCTGGAGTCGGATTTCGAGGACTTTTCGGCCTTCTCAGACTTGTCGGATTTCTCCGATTTTTCTGATTTTTCGGACTTTTCAGTCGTTTCAGATTTCTCGGATTTCGAGCCATCCCCGCTCGAGTTCTTCCGACCGTAATCGTTGACGTACCAGCCGCTGCCCTTGAACTGGATCGCCGGAGCGGTGAGCACCGATTCCATTTTGCCGCCGCAATGGGGGCATTTTTTCAGGTACGGCCCATTCAGGTTTTCGATCTTTTCGGTGTGGCGCTTGCACTTCAGGCAGCGGTATTCGTAGAGCGGCAAATCGTATGTCCTCCTGCTTTGTGGTAACGCTTCCATCTTATCATGCCGCGCAACCGCTCATGCTTGTGAGGTGTTGCGCAGTTCGAAAAGAAAAGTGCCCTCTCCGTCCCGAAGAACACGGGACGGAGAGGCCTCTACAAAACCGTGCGTGCTGTTGGCATTTGAGCTGCACGGTCCAGGCGCGGGCAGCATTGACAGGCGCTACGGGCGCCACGGGCGCCGTGTGGCTCTCCTACGTGCTAAACTTACGACGCTGAAAGGGACATGACGACGAAAACCCAACGCGAAACAGGGAGTGGCTGCCTGTACCTGGTGGCCACGCCAATTGGAAATCTCGAAGATATTACGCTGCGTGCCGTGCGTATCCTCAAGGAGGCGGACCTCATCGCCTGCGAAGACACCCGGCAGACGCAGAAACTTCTGAATCATTACGGCATCCGAAAGGAAATGGTCAGCTATCACGAGCACAATGAATTGACGCGATCGCCCGAATTGGTAATCGAACTGGAGCAGGGGGCCAGGATTGCACTCGTCAGTGATGCCGGCACGCCTGGAATATCCGACCCCGGACATCGCCTGGTGACTCTCTGCTTGCGGCACCATATTTCCGTCGTGCCGATTCCCGGCCCTTCGGCTTTGGTTGCCGCGCTGGCGGCCTCCGGGCTGCCGACGGAGGAATTCTTGTTCGTCGGATTCTTGCCGCCGCGCACTGGCGCGCGACGGAAGGCCCTGGATGCGTTAAAGACGGAGTCGCGGACGATGATCTTCTACGAGGCGCCGCACCGGGTTGTGGAAACACTCGGCGATGCCTCGGAAATTCTTGGGCCGCGCCCGGCAGTGATCGCGCGGGAGGTAACCAAGATCCACGAGGAATTTCTGCGAGGTCCTCTCTCCGAACTGCTTGAATCCGCGCGAAAACGCGCGCCGCGAGGGGAAATTACGCTTCTGATCGGGCCGGGGGATTCGCAGGCGCAGCAGGTGGACCCGAGCGTGTCGCTCAAGGAACGCGTCGAGCAACTTGAGGCCGAGGCCGGCATCGATCGCAAAGCAGCCCTCAAACGGGCCGCTCGGGAAAGGGGCATGGGCAAGCGCGAGGCGTACAAGCAACTGCTGATGGAACGTTAGCGTAATGCCCTAGAACAATCCGGCAAAACATCGCGCAGAATTTGAAATCTGAGATTTGAGAATTCAGAGGCAGGAGAGTTTGTGGGTCGACTCATTTGTGGCGGGCTTTTGTAGCGCCGGGCTTCAAGCCGAAAATGTGGATGCAAGCAAATGCCCGCCTGATGGTTCGCCTTCGCTCACCACAAGAGGCGGGCGCTACAAAAATCAAACTGCCCACAAAGCCGGCTACGTGGTGGATTCCGAAACGAACATGCGGTGGAAGCGCGGGCCGGTGAACTCGACGCCCACGATGACTTCACGGTCGTGCTTCCCCGGTTTCAGGTGGACAATGCGGCCATGGGTAGAAAACTCCGCATCGGGCTCACTTGCTGACGGCCCGGATAGGATGCTGATTTCCAATCTCATGCCGAGGTCGACGGCGTAGCGAGTGGCGAAGGCCGCGCCGCCCCGGCACAGGTCCTCACTCGAGGTGCGTTCCTCGAACCACGCGCCGCTGCGGTCGGTGCCGCGAACGAGCATCGGAAGGTGGACCGGTACACGTCGTTCCCTGCGGCGCTCGAGACTGGGGGTCGGCGCGCTGGCAGCTGTCATTCAATGCCTCCTATTTCTCCTCTGGCCGGCTACCCTTCCTGCGTCAGGGCAAGCAAGTCGCCGACGCCCGCCCAGCAAGATGGCGGGCTATGGCGACGGCGCGTACTGCCTGCAGGCGTCTGCGGTGACGGAATCAGCGAAGAAAGTATCCACTCGATCCAGAATTTCAGCGGAGGAGCGGGCCGTATGAACGTCCCTGCGCAACACGCTGCCATTACGAACTCCGTGAGTGAACCAGCAGGCGAACTGTTTCATCTTGCCGATCGCATCGGGCCAATCGGTCTCCACAAGATTGCGGAAGTATGTGGAGAGCAAGCCGTATCGATCCATCTCAGTTGGTTCGACGCACGATCCGGTTTCCATATGCTGAGCAATTTGCCGGAAAATCCAGGGATTCGTCGACGCGGCGCGTCCGATCATTATGGCGTCGCAACCTGTTTCGCGGACCATTCTCATTGCGTCTTCGGGCGTATTGATGTCGCCGTTGCCGATCACCGGGATGGCCACAGCCTGCTTCACGGCGCGGATGATACTCCAATCGGCGCTGCCCGTGTAACCTTGCAGGCGCGTGCGCGGGTGGACGGCGATGCCCTCGATGCCAATCTGCTCGGCCATTCGCGCCACATCCACCGCGACGATGCTGGCCTCGTCCCATCCAGCGCGGATTTTGATTGTCAGCGGGATGCTGACCGCCGCGCGCACCGCGCGCAGGACTTGCTCAAGCGCTTTCAGATCGCGCAATAGGCCCGAACCGCCGCACTTGACCACTTTTTTCGCCGGGCATCCCAGATTGATGTCCACGAAGTCGAAACCCAGTTGCTCAACCATGCCCGCCGCGTTCGCCATTACATTCGGGTCGGCGCCGAACAATTGTCCGGTAATCGGGTGCTCGTCCGGCTCAAAGAAGAGATAGCGCGACGTGCGCGCGGCATTTCGCGTGATGCACTCGGCGCTGGTGAATTCGGTCATGATCAGTCCGCAGCCGCCAAGACCGCGGATCATCCGGCGAAAAACGGTATCCGTCACACCGGCCATGGGCGCCAGGACTGTTGCCGGAGCGATGTGTTTATCTCGAATTATAAATGTTTTGAACATGATTGTTAGTTAATTATGGCGGGCTGACCTTCCTGCGTCAGGACAAGCAAGTTTAGCCCGCACTCGTTCCGCCTACAATAAAGTCTCGTCCAGCCTTTGAGTTACTGATTCTTGACCGGCCATATCCGTTGTGTCAACAGGAACGACCTTGGACAATTCCAGCGGTTCAGGCCGTTCATGGTGAACCTCATTCACGGTGAACCGTTCACGGTGAACCTCATTGACAGTGAAACGCCCCTCCCGCCGGCGAGGATCGTTCCGCACTGGCGCAGGAACGATGGAATGAGCCGCTCCACCCAGGGCTGCCAGATGGGCGGCGAGCGCTTCGGCGGAGCCGTCAAAAAATCCGGTGACGATTTTTTCAATCGCGCTGATGCGCGCTTCATCGGCGCTCAGGTTCGCCTGATAACGATAGGCGCGCCCTACCCGACGCCGCGTCACGATGCCCTTGTGCGCCAGCCGGTCCATGATCGTCATGATCGTGGTGTAGGCGCGAGGCCGCGAGGCGGCCAGTTGCCGATGAATGTCGCGAACGGTTCCCTCGCCGAGCGGCCAGAGCACGCTCATGCATTCCAGCTCGAGGGGGGCCAAATCGAGAATGGAGTGGCGAGGGCCAGGACCGTGATGGGGCGGCGCGCTCTGTTCCATTCGGCTACTCCTTCGCACCCAGGCTTTTCAACGCGGGCGGCTGCGATGAAGCATTCCTTGCCGCCGATTCTTCCGCGCGGCGAAAAAGATCGACTCGCAGGAAACGGCGCTCGAGGGCGCCGCTAAACGCCGTCCAGTTGCCTTCGCCCTTGTCGGAAGCGAGCGCGGCGCGAACCGCAGCCATCTTCGAATCCAGATCATCGAGGTAGTGAAGCATCAAAGCTTCGCGGAACATGGGAAGCTTTGGCGAACCAAATTCGTACTGCCCGTGGTGGCTGGCGAGCATATGAAGCACCAGCGTCTTCAGATCGGATGGAAATCCCTCGATGGCGTCGATTTTCCTGGCGACGCGTTCGTATTCGATCAGAATGTGGCCGAGCAACTGGCCTTCTTCGGTGTAACCGAGCGAGCGCTCGTAGCTCAATTCCTCGAGTTTGCCCATGTCATGGAGCACCGCGCCCGTGAGCAACAGATCGGCGTCCGCTTCGGGATACTGCGCAAGAACCGCGCGGCAGAGGCCGCACAAGCTCACCACATGTTCGAGCAGGCCGCCGAGATAGGCGTGGTGCATCACCTTGGCGGCGGGCGCGCGTTTGAGGCGAGGAATGATTTCCGGATCCTGCACGACGCTCTCCAGAAGGCGCCTCAGCCAGGGATTACCCACCGACGCGACGAAGGCAAGAAGTTTTGCATACAGCTGCTCGACATTCTCCGCGGTGTGAGCGAAGAAATCCGCCGCGTCCACCTCGTTTTCTTCCGCGCGGCGAATCTTGTCGATGGCAATCTGAAGCTTGTTCCGGTAGCTTTCGACGCGCGCCTGGACTTTCACGAAATCGTCCCGCTGGAACGAGGCGGCGTCGCGCTCGAAGCCGTCCCACATGCGGGCTTCGATCGTGCCGGTGCGGTCGCCCAGTTCCAAGCGCAGATACGATTTCCCCTCGCGCGTCGCACGAATCTCTTTTTCGCAAACGAGAAAATAGGAGGTAATGTTTTGGTCGGCCTGCAGGGCGGAAACGAACGCCTGTTTCATGTTCCGGTTTTCTTCTTGGGAATGATCAGAAGTCTTCGGCCTGATTTCTTCTTCGTGTCGTTCTTGTCCGGGGTCACGGCAACTTCCTCGATCGGCTGGGCGCTTACCGCCGCCGTATCCGAGTAGCCGGGCTTGATCTGGACGTAGCTATCTTCCCGCAACGTCTTGAGGTACTCGCGGAGTCCCGGCTCCATTTTCTCTTCATACAGACGGTTGCTGATCTCGGGTTCCACCTTGTCGAGCGGCTGCTCGCCGGCCTGGTAGCGCTCGCGGACCTGGAGGATCTCAAATCCGGTTTTTGTTTCGATCACATCGGTCATTTGTCCGCGGTTCAACGCAAACACCTTTTCCGAAATGTTAGGATCGAGTTTTGAGCGTTCGAAGGAACCGAGTTCGCCCGATTGCTGCGCCGTAGGGCTGTCGGAAAAGTGTTTGGCCAGGTCCCCGAAATCGTCGCCGTTTTTCAGCACGCGGTCGCGCAAGCCGTCGGCCTTCTTGCGGAGGGTGGCAATGTCCGCCTCGGGCTTGCCATCCGTGGAGACGAAGATTTCGCGGAGGACCACCATCTCCGGCCTCACGAAATCCTGCTTGTGCGCCTCGTAAAATTTGACCACGTCTTCATGGCTAATGATGATGCGCGAGCCCACTTCCTTGCGGATGATTTCCTGCGTCAACAACTGATTCCTGATCTGGCTCTTGAAGTCCTCGAAGTCCTGTCCGGACTTGGTGACCTCTTTCTCCAGAGCATCCATGTCAGGGAGCTTGGCATTGATGCGGATCGCATCCAGCCTCTTGATCACTTCAGTGTCGACGTTAATGTTGGAGTCCTTCGCGCGTTGCACGAGCAGGGACTGGTCGATCAAATCGCGCAAGAGGTCCTTTTCTTTCGCGGCAGTCTGCGCACGTAACTGGTCCGGAGTGCAATTCTGGCAGGCCTCCTGCATTTCGGTATTGAGGCTGTCCCGGGCATGCTGCAAGTCCTCGCGCGTAATGACGTCGTTATTTACGCGCGCGACGATTTCCTCGACGATTACGCTCTTCGTTTGCGGGGTAACGGTCCCAGCGGCAAGAAAGAGGCAAACAATCAACGACAACCTTTGTTTCATAGGAAACATTTCTCGGGCGGGCTCGACTAGAGCCCACACACGACCCCTCCGAAGTTTATCGCTTCGTTTCCAGGGGAAGCAACACGTTTCTGACACTTTCGGCGATTCGCCCGCGCCGCTCGATGCGCATCCAGAGCGTTCCACCTGGGTCCAGGCGCATCCCCTCCCCCTTGGACCGAATGAGCCCGACCAGCTTCTCCGGCGGCAAGGTCGTCTCCGGGTGAAATTTGATGGCCACTTCGTTGGCTCGCCGCTCAATCGACGAAACCAGAATCCTCTCGGCGAGTCCTTTCAACAGGGCGTAGTCGAGTAGATTTCCCACTGCTGGGGGCGCTGGCCCAAACCGGTCGGCCAGTTCGCGGTCCACTTCTTCCCGTTCGGCGTCATTGGTGATTCCTGCGATGCGTTTGTAGGTCCTCAGGCGCAGGTTTTCGTTGGGGATGTACTCTTGTGGGATGCGAATATCGAGGCCGAGGTTGATCGTGGCGCGCATCTCGGGCTTGGTCTCTTCGCCCTTCAAGGTGGACACGGCCCGCTCCATCATTTGACAGTAGAGATCGAACCCAATCGCGTTGATGTGGCCGTGCTGCTGCCCACCGAGCAAGTTTCCGGCGCCTCGCAGTTCCAAATCGAGGGCCGCAACGCGGAACCCGGCTCCGAGGGCGCTGAATTCCTTGAGCGCCGCGAGCCTGCGCTTGGCCAGAGGCGTAAGCGATACGTCATCGGGAACGAGCAGGTATGCATAGGCACGCTGGTTCGAACGCCCTACGCGCCCGCGAAGCTGATAGAGCTCGGAAAGGCCGAAGCGATCCGCACGGTTGATGAGAATCGTGTTGGCGCGCGGAATGTCGAGCCCATTTTCGACGATGGTCGTGGAAATGAGGACATCGGCTTCATCGCGGACGAATTTCATCATCACGGTTTCAAGCTCTTTCTCGTCCATCTGGCCGTGCCCCACGACGACACGCGCCTTCGGGACGAGTTGATTGACCATTGCGGCGATGGAGTAGATGGACTCGACGCGATTGTGCACGAGGAACACCTGGCCGTCCCGCGCGAGCTCTTCCTCAATCGCGCGGCGGACCAGCGATTCGCTAAAGGGAGATACCACGGTTTGAATCGCCAGGCGATCTTTCGGAGGCGTTTCGATCACACTCATGTCCCGCAATCCGACCAGTGACATGTTGAGGGTGCGCGGAATGGGCGTGGCCGAAAGCGTCAGCACATCGACGTTGTGCTTCAGCTCTTTCAGGCGTTCTTTGTGCGCGACGCCGAAGCGTTGTTCCTCGTCCACCACCAGAAGGCCGAGATCGTGAAATTTGACATCGCGGGAGAGCAGCCGGTGCGTGCCGATGACAATGTCCACCTTGCCCGTTTCCACGCCGGCCAGCGTGTCCTTCAACTCGCGCGGCGAGCGAAACCGGCTGACCATGTCAATTTTCACGGGAAACGCCGCAAAGCGCCGGCGAAATGTCTCGTAGTGCTGGAAAGCCAGCACCGTGGTGGGAGCAAGAACAACGACCTGCTTTGAGTCGATGACGGACTTGAAAGCGGCGCGCATGGCCACTTCCGTTTTGCCGTAGCCCACATCGCCGCAGAGCAGGCGGTCCATCGGCTGCGAACGCTCCATATCGCGCTTGACGTCCGCGATGGCGATGGCTTGATCCGGCGTCTCGTCAAACTCGAAGGCATCCTCAAATTCACCTTGAAACGCGCCGTCCGGCGAAAACGCGAAACCCTCTCCGGCCTTCCGCTCGGCATAAAGTTTCAAGAGTTTGTCGGCCATGTCTTCGACCGACTTGCGAACGCGAGCCTTGCGGGCCGTCCAGGTCGTTCCGCCGAGCTTGTCGAGAACGGGCTTCGCGCCTTCGACCGCGCGGTAGCTCTGCACCAGGTCGAGGCGCTCGAGCGGCACGTAGAGCTTCGCGTCGTCCGCGTAACGCAGGCGCATGAACTCGCCGCGCGCGCCGCCATTTTCGATTTGATGCAATCCTTCAAACTGGCCGATGCCGTGGTCCACGTGCACGACGTAATCCCCGGCCTTCAGCTCGGAAAAGTCGCTGAAAAAACTCGCTGTCTTCGGCCGTCTCCGCGACGCGGCGCCCGCCGGAAGCGTCTCAAAGAGATCGCCCGTGCCGAAAATCGTCAGATGAGAATCGGGAAAAACGACGCCGTCCACGAACGGCGCGCGAGCCAGGACAATCGCCGGAACGCTGCCGGCCGAGGAGTCCTCAGCCAAACGCGCGCTCGTCACATTTTCTTCGATCTCGCCCAGCCGGTAGGGCACCTCGTATTCATGGCAAAGATCGACGAACCGCTCGAGTTCACCGAGATTCCCCGCCGCCAGCAAGACTCGTTCGCCCGCGGTGATGCGGTCTCGCGCTTCCGCCATGAATGCGGGGACATTTCCGTGGAAACGGGTCGTGGATTGTGTTTGCATCGTGCGCGTCTCAATTCCCTCCCTCGCAACGGAGAGTTGATCGAGTTTCAAACACGCATGATGCGAGAGCTGCTGATCCCAATCGCCGGTGAAAAAATGCGTGGCAAGGGCATTCCCCGCGGAATCGCCCGCATCTTGAAGAGTTTCTTCCGCATTCGCGAAGAACTCCCTGGCTGCTTCTTCGATCGCTTCCGGCTCGTCGAGAATGACGATAGTTTCCTCGCGCAAATCCAACAGCGAATGCATGCGAGGGGGAACGCCCGGGCCACCGGACGTTCCATCGGGACCTCGGGCGCCATTCGCAGGTTGTTCCAACAACGGCGGAAGAGTCACGCGCTCGATCGGACGCACCGACCGCTGCGTGTTCGGGTCAAACTCCCGCAAGGATTCGACCGAGTCTCCAAACAATTCGAGCCGCACGGGGCGTTCCGCCTCCGCCGGAAACACATCCACGATTCCTCCTCGAATAGTGAATTGGCCCGGCATTTCAACCATGTCGTGGGATTCGTACCCGACGCGCCGGAGATGCGCGACGAACTCTTCGAGAGAAACTTCCTGGTCCCGCGCAAGCGTGCGCGCCTGCGCCGAATAAGCGGCGGCGTCGGCAAGGCGCATGCGAGCCGCGGCAATGGGCGCGACAACGACGCGCGCGAGACCGCTTGTGTATCGCCATAGGGTTACCGCGCGTGTTTCGAGAATTTCCGCGTGCGAGGAAACTTCCTGCCAGGGCAATGCGTCGAGGGCGGGAAAGACGGCCACTTCCGTGGCCTCTTGGCCCGCGAGCGCCTTGTAGAAAAACTCCAGGGACGCGGCAAGAGCTTCCGCGCGCGCGCCCGATGTGACGATCACCACGACGGGCCGGCGAAGCTCCGCTGCGACGTGAGCCGCGACCAAAGCCTTGGCGGTATCGGTCAGTCCAGCCAGATGCTCATGCGCGACTTCCTGCGCGACTTTCTGGGCAACCCCGCGCCGCAGAGCCGAAATCGCGGCTTCCAGTGCGGGATGCCGGCTTACTGAAGCCAGGGTTTCCGAGACCGAAGGTAGGAGCATGATCAGGTGTGCTGGTCAGCCGCTCGGTCCTCAAGAGATGAAGCGGCTTTGCGAATTTTCTGCAGAAGACTGGTTGTGGAATAACCCGGAGTGAGGGGAATGGAAACGACCCGGCCTCCCGCAGCTTCAACTTCTTGGCGTCCGACGACTTCGTTTGGTTCCCAATCCGCGCCCTTGACGAGAACACTGGGAAGGAGGCGCGCGATCAAGTCGCGAGGCGTCGGCTCATCGAAAATCGTGACGTAATCCACGGACGAGAGCGCAGCAACAACCTCCGCGCGGTCGTTCTGCGGCACGAGCGGACGTTCGGAGCCCTTGTTGCCGCGAACGCTGCGATCGCTGTTGACCGCCACGACGAGCAGGTCGCCCAAAGCACGCGCTTCCGCCAAACAACGCACGTGACCCGGATGCAGCAGATCGAAGCAGCCATTCGTGAAAACCACCCGGCCCCCATTGCGCTTTTCGCGCGCGATGAGCAGAATGAGTTCGTCTTGCGAAACGATTTTCCCCATCGGTGGTGTCGCGGCCTAAACCCTGTGCGCAGCCGCCTGCTTCGCAGCGCCGCTTTATATTATCACGCTGCCGCCTGCACATGACTTCACGCCGCGAAGCGCTTTCGGGTGTGGCGGGCGCTCTGTTGCTGGTTGTGGGCGCCATTTTGATCGCTCGCGCTCAGGGACCCATGCGCGAGACGCGAATCGCGGGCGCCGCGGTGCGCATCCTGGAGCCAACGCATTTGCCTGCTGCCGGCACGGCGGTCGTCCTTCACGGGCTAGCGTCAAACCGCGTTTTCATGCAGCAGTTGGGCCAATGGCTCGCGGCGCAGGGATTCCGCGTTTATCTAGTGGACGCGCCAGGACACGCCGCCACGCCCGGTCATTTCACACACATGGGAACTCTGGAGTCCTCCGTCAGGGTCCTGACCGAACTACAGCGAAGCGGGCAAAGCTCTGGCGGGCTCCACGTCGAGGCGCCCCTCAATCCGCAAACAACGATTATCGTTGGACACTCGATGGGCGGGGAGATCGCGATTCGCCTGGCCGATTATTTCCCCGTCGCGGCAACCATTGCATTTGCTCCGGCGCCGATGGTCCTCCCCAGGCGAATGCCGTCGAATTTACTCATCATAGGCGCTCAGTTGGACCTCCCCGCGATGAAAACGTCCGCCGAGGAACTCTTGCGCGCTGCCGGCGGCTCACGCACTACTGACGAAGACTTCCTGCAGAGGCGGGCCGCCAATCGGATCGTTGCGTCGTGGACTTCGCATGGGTCGGTCGTGCTTGATTCGCTCGCGGCAAGGGCGATGGCGGGCTGGGCCCGGGCCGCGCTGGGCCTGACGGGGCCACTTGAACCTCCGCGCGGTGAGCCATTGACAGGCGAGATCCTGGGCATCGTAGGAATTTGTCTTCTATTCCCGCTTACGGCGACATGGATTGTGCGGACATTCCGCGCCAATTGCGCGGGTGAGAAGGCTCCAGCGTATCTGTCAACGAAGGCATTGCTTGCGCGTTGGTCTGTGGCCGCTCTGTTTGCGCTCAGCATCGCCAGCATCTGGTATCCGCAACGCCTTTTTCCCTTCTATGGAGGAGGCTACCTCGCTTTCTTCATGTTGTTGGCGGGAACTTCGCTCACCCTGCTATTCCGGAAGCATCTTCGTGGCGTAACCGATCGTGGATGCCGCCCCGTCCTTGCTGCTTCCGCCCTCGGTATTCTTATTATCTTTGGTCTTGGTGCGTGGCTGAACTGGCAACTTACGGACGTGCGGATGAGCGGCGCGCGGTGGTTCTATTTTGTTCCGCTGTTTCTCGCGAATTTACCCTACGCAATTGCGGAAGAGGCGGCGCTCGGCGCCCCTGAACGATCGCGACGCGCGGTGAGATTTGGAACTTTCGTCGGGCTTCGGTTTGTTCTCTTGCTTGCTTTATTGGCGGGAATACTTATTCTCTTGAGCGGGCAAGTCCTGATGGCGTTGCTCGCGCCTTATTTTGTGGCAGTGTCCCTGGGGCAAAGGGTTGGCGCCGATTGGTTACGGCGACGCACGGGGTCGGCCGCAGCCGCTGCGATATTTTCTGCTATACTTGCGGCATGGTTCATGGCCGCGGTATTTCCGCTGGCATGATGGAACCTTTTGACCAGCGCTAGGGCCCGTGCCAGGCTCTGCCCTTTTCATCGAGGCTGTTCGATGCGAGATATTGCGATTGTGGGTGGCGGCCCGGCTGGCGCGATGTGCGGGGAGCATCTGGCGCGCTCGGGATACAGCGTCACAATTTATGACGAGCATCTGGCCTGGGAAAAGCCTTGCGGCGGCGGGTTAACGCACAAGGCCATCAAAGCGTATCCCTTCCTCCTGGACGGCCCTTATCCCAAAAAACTCATCCGCACCGTCGAGCTAATTTCCAGCAAGGGTCATCGAGCACACCTCTCTCTCGATCACCCCATCGTCATCTATTCCAGAACGGTGCTGAACGGGCTGCTCCTCGAACGAGCCGAGGAGGCGGGATGCCGCGTGGTTCGTTCGCGCGTGAATCAAATCGACGCCGATGGCGAGCGCGCCATACTCGCGATCGGTGAAAATCGAGTCGATGCGGACTTTGTCGTCATTGCGGCAGGCGCGCGCAACTCTTTGTTGCCGAATACGAGACCCCTTTTGCGCAGCGACCTCGAAATGACCCTCGGCTATTTCGTGCCGGCCCAGGCAGAGGGAATTTCCGTGAAATTCCTGCGCGGCTTCGAGGGTTACCTGTGGTCGTTCCCGCGCTGCGATCATCTTTCGGTGGGGATTTGCGGCAGCATGGCGCGGCACACCAGCCAGGAACTGCGGGGCCACCTGCGCTCGTTTATGGCCGAGGAACGGATATCGCGCGAAGGCGCGCGGTTCTACAGTCATGTGCTCCCGTCTCCGCAGCCGCAAACGCTCTCGGCGCGGCGCGTTGTGGGGCGCAACTGGGCGCTGGTGGGCGACGCGGCCGCCTGGGTCGACCCGATCACCGGCGAAGGCCTCTATTATGCGTTGCGCTCAGGCAATTTGCTGGCCCAAGCGTTGATTGCCGGCAAACCTCGCGAATACCCCGCGCGTGTCCGCAAGGCCTTTTCCGCCGATCTGGAATTTGCGACGCGGATTGCACGGCGGTTCTATCGCGGGCGATTTTTGGGCGGCGCCGTGGCGACCCGAATGATCCAATTCATTGAGAGAAGTCCGACTTTCCGCGCCTTGATGGCCGACGTCTTCGGTGGGGCGCAGGATTATTGCAGCCTGAAGCGGCGGCTCTGGGCGCAGTGCGGCACAACCCTGACGGAGGTCGTTAGCAGCTTGCTGAAAGGGCAGCCTACATTGGGGAAAGGCGCGCCCGCGGCCAGCACGGAAAATCTTCAGTAAGAGTCAACCGGCCCTTTTAACAAATAAGAAAACCTTCAAGTCATCTAATGAATGGGCAGCGAAACAACCTTAATAGGACTTCAGCGGCAAAAGCCTTGGTTATTCGGCCCTCGAATGTCGCGGCTGAAGAGTCTGTGTTGCAACTCCGCGCCGGCCCCCTGTAGCGCTCACCTTCAGGTGAGCATGTGCGTGAATCTACAGTGCCCGCCTGAAGGCGGGCTCTACAAAAGCGCTCAAAAACCGCGTTGCCACGCAGACTCTGAAACCGCGACCCACAAAGATCCTTTGTTGGACAATTTCTAGTTAGTAGGCGGAGCGGCGGGCTACCGGCTTGCGCGTTGGCGGGGGCATTACCGTGGCCATTTTTCGGATCATGGCAAGAACCAGGCGTTTGTCGCCCTCGGAAAGCGTGGTGCTGTATTTCTTGATTTCGGAAAGGAAACGAATTTCGTCTTCGGAAAGCTCTCCGAGCATTTTCTGGGTGTCACGGTCGCGGGGCGTTTCCGCGCCGGGAAAGAAATCGGCGAGAGCGATCTCCATGGCCTCCGCAATTTTGGCGAGTGTCTCAAGCGACGGCACGGTGTGACCGTTCTCGACACGGGAAAGATAGCAACGCAGTAAGCCCGTCCGCCTCTCGATATCTCCCTGCGAAAGGCCTCGCTGCCCGCGGTAACTTCGAATCACTTCGCCAATATTAACCTTGGGTTTCTCTTTTGGCACGGCACCCACGCCCTTCCAATTTCGCGGCTATATTACGCAGCGGAGCGGAGGCGCGCAAGTGGTTTCTTCCCGGCTGCTGCCATCCGTAGCCCTCCTTGTGACGGAAGCGACGAACCTATTTTATGTGAGTTAATTACCTGAGCCGTACAACGTGAACGGCTGCTCGATGCGGAAATCGAGCAGGGTCTCGCTCGGCACGTGAACTTGCTCGCCCTTGGTCATAACTTGCACGGCTGCGCCCGCGCCGGCACCTACACCCGCGCCAATCGCAGCGCCCTTGCCACCGCCCGCGATAGCACCGATAACTGTGCCGGCGAGCGCGCCGACACCCACTTTTTTCGCCGTGTTTGAGCCCCGCGAAGAGCCGGATACATCATAGTCACCCGACATGATCGGCTGCAGACGGTTGTTAATAAGCAGGTCGGTGAGTTCCAGCTTGAGCTGCGACTTGCCTTCGAGATGCCCTGCCTCCTTTGCCTCTGCCAGCCGCCCATACACGTCTGCCCCTTTCGGGGCGACAACAACTCCGTCGACGGTGAGAGCCTGTTCCAAGCTGGCGCGGAAGCGGTCACCCAAATGATTTTTGTCCGAATCGACACTGTCAATCATGCGTACCAAGAGGTACGTTCCCGCCGGAACGGTCACACCGTAGCTACGTCTGGCGGCGCTTGTCACAGGCGCCCCTGCGACCGGGGCGGGCGCCGCAGCTGGCATCGCCGATGAAGCTGATGGCGCTCCAGTGAAAGTGATGGAGATGACCTGATCCACATTGTACAGGTCGATTTTCCCGTTCGCTTCAAACTGGACGCTTGCCTGTGTCCCACCCAGGAATTTGCCCTGGATCGCGCGGCCATCTTTCAACTGCAGGGTGTCGGCCGAAGCGGAGACAGACATCAGTCCGAGCCCGACCCATGCGAGCCCTGTGAAAATCCTTTGCGACATCTTCATGTTCGCCTCCTTGAACGCATTATAATTCTTACGTCAAGTATTTTTTCAAGTGATCCGTAGCGCTTCTCTTCGGCTGGACTTTTAGAGTACACCAGACGCCAATGAATGGAAAGGTGTGCCACATTTCGTTAGATGGCGGAATGGGTTAAATGGATTTCCGTCTCACGGATGTCTTGGGGGTCGACGAAGGGGGTTTCCCTGCAGTTGCAATTAACGAATTATTGAAGCGAAGCTGAATGGGCAAATAAGCGACTCGCCCTGAAGTAACGCTTAACTGGACTCGGCGGGGAGTTGCACTCGCATTTGGGTCCCATGGCCAGGGAGATTGATGGCTTCGATCGTGCCGTTGTACGCGTCCACAAGGGCTTTGCAAATTGCCAGGCCCAGGCCGAACCCGCCCGTCGAACGCGCGCGCGAAGGGTCGCCGCGATGAAATCGTTCGAAGATGTGGGGCAGCTCCGCGGGCGGTATGCCAGGTCCGGAATCGACCACGGATACTTCCACCATCGCGCCCCCATTGCGCCGCACGCGCAGCGTCACAGTAGAACCTTCCGGACTGTATTGAACCGCATTTTCCAGGAGGTTCAGCCAAATCAGTTCGAGATCTTCCGGGTCGGCGTACATGTACACAGCCGCCGGGCTTTCGAATTCCAGTTCAATATTGCGCTCCTCCGCTACCTTGCGTATGCGTGATATGGCTGCTTCGCAAGTTGACGTAAGTTCCGTCGTGGCCAGTTTGGGCGGCACGCCATTCTCGGCCAATTGTTCGATACGCGCCAGGCGAAGCATTCGCCCCAGCAAATCTTCCAGCCGCCAGCAGTCCTCGAGCAAGCCTTCGAGTTCTGTTTGATATTCTTGTTGCGTTCGCGGGCGGTGGAGCAAGGATTGCAGCGTGGACTTGACGATAGCCACGGACGTCTTCAACTCGTGGGCCGCATCGTTGGTGAAATCGCGCTGCTGGCGGAACGATTCCCTGAGGCGGCCGAGAACGGCTTCGATCGCATGAACGAGCGGAGAAAGTTCCGTGGCGAGAGAGTCCCCGGGGGGCGCGCTAAAATTCCAATTATGGACGGAGATCTTGTTGGCCTGCGCGGCCAATTCACGCAAAGGGGCGAGCCCGCGCCGGACGCTCCAGACCGCGAACGCATTCGTCACCAGCAGGAGCAGGGCGCTTGTTGCGCCAACGAGAGCCGCGAGTTTCGACAACCGGAGGTGGTTCGCCACCAGCGAAGAGGCGTAAAACACCGTCACCTGTTCCGCAGGACCTCCGTCTTCTTGCCCTTCTTTATCGAGTACCGGAACATTCCGCAAGGCTATGGCGCGATAGGGTGCTCCGGCCAAAGTGAAATCGCCGTAGCGCCGATCCGTTTGTGCCATGATCGGGGGAACATTTTCCCATCCGCTCGACCGGGCAATCAAATGGCCGTCCGAGGAACGTATCTCGTATTGGTCTTGATGAGCAGGATCTGAAGGTGGAGGCAGCAGCGTGGCATCAAATATCAGGATGTGGGGTTTGGGCTCTGTGTACTGCAACAGCGCCAAAGCGCTCATGGCTTTGCCGTCGAGAGCGGTATCGAATGCCCCCTTGAGCTCTGAGCGACCGTAGATCACTGCCACCAGAATCAGGCCGACCGCCAGCAAGAGCTGACACGTAACCACGGTCGCGATGATGCGTCTCGTTAGCGAGAAACTCTTCATTATGTTCTGGCGGGCATCAAGTAAAGCCCGTGCCCGATTGACTTATGCTGGATTCACCCGGCACGGGCGCCGCTCGGGAGGGCGCTGAACTGTCCTAACGGTCCGGTCGCAGGACGTATCCATGCCCCCGAACCGTGTGGATCAGCTTCTCAGCGTGGGAATCGTCAATTTTGCGCCGCAATCCGGAAATATAGACCTCGATGACGTTGCTGAATTTTTCCCAGTTGTAGTCATAGAGGTGCTCGAGAAGTTCTGTCTTCGAGATCACCGCGCGGGGGCGATGCCCCAAATATTCGAGGACGCGGTATTCCATGGGAGCCAGCGCGATTTCCCTGTTACCTCTTCGGACGGAACGTGCGACTGTGTCGAGTTGAAGATCGCCAATGGAGATCACCGGGGAATGCTGTCCCGCGCCTCGCCGGACCAAGGCCTTGGCGCGCGCGAGGAACTCACCCAGATCAAAAGGTTTCGCCACGTAGTCATCCGCTCCGGCATTGAGCAACTTCACGACGGATTCTTTCTCATCCCGGGCGCTCAGCACCAGAACCGGCGTCTCGTGGCCGCGTTTGCGATAGCGGACGAGAAGGCTTTGGCCGTCAAGCTTCGGCAGCATCAGGTCCAGGACGATCAGATCGTACGCGCTCGATTCAGCAAGATAAAGTCCCTGCGCGCCGTCTCCAGCAACGTCAACGGCGTAGCCTGCGCTTTCGCGCAGCGCTCGCGCGATGTTATCCGACAAGCGTCGCTCATCCTCCACGACAAGCACTCGCACCCGTTTGGCTCCTCATGTCGGAATTCCAGACCGTACCCCTGACCCCAACATGACTTCTTCCGCCCTTCGTGACGCCATTGTACTTCAAGCACGCTGCCTAGTGCACCGCATGTCGCTTTTCGTGGCTGGAGGTTCTCAACGGGGGTTTTGCTTTATTGAATTGTCCCCCAACCGCGAAAAAAACACAAATGGAATGCGTTACAATGAGCGCAGGGGTCTGAGTGACAACTCACGCGCGAAACGCTTTTGTAGCGCCGGCCTTCAGGCCGACAGAGCAGATTGAAGCACCCGCCCGGCTGAAGGCGGGCGCTACATACATCAAAACTCGGAGCTTCACAAAATAATGGCCTCTCCTGAAACGCCGCGGATCGGAATCCTCGAGCCGGTCATGCGAAGTATTCCAGAAGGCTGGTTCTGGATGGGCTGCGATGATGGGCGTGATGACGAAAGGCCCAGGCATCGCGTCTGGGTGGATGCGTTCGAACTTGCCGCCTGCCAGACCACGAATGCGGAATACGCCTGCTTCGTGGAGGGTGCGCCACACCCGAAACCGCTATCCTGGGAGGATCCGGCCTTCAACCATCCGAAACAGCCCGTCGTCGCAGTGTCCTGGCTGGATGCCGTGGCCTATTGTGAGTGGCTTACCCTCGCGTGCGGCAAACGTTATCGTTTGCCCACCGAAGCCGAATGGGAACGCGCCGCGCGCGGCGGCGTTGAAAATTCCCCTTACCCGTGGGGTGATTGCCCGCCCGAACAGCTTCCCGAATACCCGCACCGCTGGAAAACAGGGCCCGAGCCGGTTGGTTTGTATTCGCCGAACTGCTACGGGCTCTACAATCTTGGCGACAACGTGCACGAATGGTGTTCGGACTGGTACGATGCCGCCTACTACGCTGGCTCGCCAGAGCGAAATCCACTTGGGGCCGCATCGGGTAGCCGCCGGGCATCGCGGGGCGGCTCCTGGCGGCATCACATCAAGGTCACACGCACCGCCGCCCGTTCCAGCATCCCGCCCGAGTTCAAGTATGCGGACTATGGCTTCCGCGTAGCGGCTGGCGCCTAACAATTTGCGGAAAAGTGCTGTTTCGGACCTTCAGGGGTTAAAACCCCTGAAGAGAGCTAAGCCTTTTTGTCGTGCCTAAAGGCACGACCCACGAATCTTGCGACTTTCTCCGCAAACTGCTAAGGCCGGAAATCCATTGGAGGGACACACCCTGATCGAACACTTCTGCCGGTGAATCTACTTACTCGCTTGGATGTCCGTGACGTGAATCGTTTGCGTAGCTTTGTCGTATGTTCCAGTGACCCTGACCTTCTGTTCGGCAAACCGGGCAGGCTTTTGCTGATCGTCTAACTCATACATCGTTTTTGTTGCCGCATCGACGAGAACATATGCCCCGCCCGCCTTCACGCAGTCAGGAATACATTGCTTCGTAGTTGGCGAGTTGTGTCTCTTCATCATCATTTCGTGGGAATTCGCCTTCGTGCAATACCGATCTGAGATTTCGCCGCTGAAGGTACTTTCTTTCTGAGCGGCAAAGCTCACGAACACCAGTAGGAGTGACGCCACGAGTCCCATCGCTAGCTTCTTCATGTGTGAATTCCTCATCGAACTCTCAACAGAAAATTGGTGCCGGAGGAGGGAGTCGAACCCACACGGCCTTGCGACCAACGGATTTTGAGTCCGCCGCGTCTGCCATTCCGCCACTCCGGCTTGCTAAGATTCTACACGACACGCGGGGCTTGCCAAAGGCTTGCTCGCGGGCGGTTCGCTGACTACACTGCGGAACGTGCGGCTTGGCGCGGCTAGTTTATAGCAGGCTGCTGAAAATGTGTTTTCAAGCTTCTAGGGGTTAAAACCCGTGAAGAAAAGAGGGCGTTTATGTCGCGGTGAACAGGGTTCGGAAAAAGTCGAGTAGCACAGCCACTCTTGGCTGTGCATTCATGATTAGGTGCAGCAAAACCTGCACAGGCAATAGTGCCTGTGCTACTAAAAGCCGCATTGGATTGACTTTTTCCGCAACCCACAAACCTTTTGGGCCTTTCAACAGCCTGCTAGGCCGATGGTGTCTACAAAAACATGACTGACAATCCAACGACTTCGCCGGTCGAAACCGCGGAAACGCTTCCTGCCGCTGTTTCGGCGCGGCCATCGCATGGGCCACCTGCCAAATGGCGATTGGGGTTCTGGAGTTTGATCGTCACGCAATTCCAGGGAGCGTTCAACGACAACGCGTTGAAGTTCCTCGTCATTTATCTCATTGTGGAACACGACTTCCCTACTGCCATGCGCGACAAGCTGGTTCTGCTTGTGGGCGCGCTGTTTGCTCTTCCTTATATTCTGTTCTCGCTGGCTGGCGGGTATCTCGCCGACCGGCACAGCAAGCGCTCAGTTACGATCGGGACGAAGATTTTTGAGATCGGCGTAATGATTTTTGCACTCGTCTCGCTCGCCGCTGGAAATCTTCCGATGGAAGCTGCCGCCGTTTTTTTGATCAGCACGCAGGGGGCGCTTTTTGGGCCGTCGAAGTACGGCCTTCTCCCGGAGCTGCTCCCGGAAAAGGAACTCTCCTGGGGAAACGGCGTCATCGAGCTTGGCACGTTTATTGCGGCGATCACGGCCACTATGGCCGCCGGATTTCTCGCCGTCGCGTTTCGCGGCCGGCAAATTTTGTCGGGCGTGATTCTTCTGGCGTTCACGCTGTGCGGACTTCTCATGAGCTTTGGTATTTCGCATGTACCTGCCGCTGATCCCGCGCGGAGATTCCGGACGAATCCGTTCGCCGATCTCGGCAGCCAGATCCGCATCATCGCACGAGATCGCGTGCTCGGGTGGGCTGTGGCGGGCAACACCTACCTGTGGTTTCTTGCCGCGCTTCTTCAATTTGTCATCGTCATCTACGGGCACGATGTTCTGCGCGTGGATGAAACGCAAATCAGCTACCTGCAAGCCGCAGTGGGCATCGGGATCGGAGTCGGAAGCCTCGCCGCGGGTTATCTCTCCGGCGGAAAAATTGAATATGGCCTAATTCCGCTGGGCGCCATCGGGATGACGGTCTTCGGCTTTCTTGTGTCGCGGAATGGCTTGGGCATCTGGCCCGTGCGAACGGATCTGGCGCTACTCGGATTTTTTGGAGGCTTCTACGCGGTTCCGCTCAATGCGCTCATCCAGCATCGCCCTACACCCGAACAAAAGGGCGGCATCATTGCCGCGGCGAACCTGCTGTCGTTTGTGGGAGTGTTTCTCGCTGCGGGTGTCTACTTTCTGTTGGCCTCTGTCGTACACCTTCAGCCTGGCCGGATTTTTCTGGCTGGGGCGATCATGACGCTTGGGGCCACCTTTTACGCTGTCTTCCTGCTGCCCGATTCCCTGCTGCGCCTGGCGCTGTGGATGCTCACGCATTCGCTCTACCGGATTCGCGTCGAGGGGCGGGACAACATTCCGGAGCGCGGCGGGGCCTTGTTTGTCGCCAACCACATGTCCTGGGTGGACGCGCTGCTGCTGATTGCTTCCACCGATCGCTCCATCCGATTTTTGATGTACGAGCCGATCTACCGCCATCCTGTGATTCATCCCTTCGCGCGGGCGTTGGGCTGCATCCCGATTTCCTCCGAGCAACGGCCCCGCGACCTGGTTAATTCCCTGCGTGCAGCCGCCAGCGCGATCGAAGGCGGCGACATTGTCTGCATCTTCGCCGAAGGCCAGATGACGCGCATCGGACAGATGCTCCCGTTTCGCCGCGGCTTTGAACGCATCATGAAAGGCGTGAACGCTCCCATCATTCCGGTCAGCCTCGATAACGTCTGGGGAAGTATTTTCAGTTTTGAGCGCGGCCGCTATCTCTGGAAGATGCCACACCAAATTCCCTATCCAGTCACGGTGAGTTTTGGCTCGCACTTGCATCCGCAGGCTACCGCGATCGAGGTTCGCCAAGCCGTTCAGGAATTGCAAACGGCGGCGTACATTCATCGCAAGAAACGAATGCGCACGCTGGGCCGGCTATTTCTCGATACCGCGCGGCGCCATCCGTTGCGGTTCGCCATGGCGGATGCGCGCGTCCCGAAAATGCGTTTTCACGAGGCGCGAACGCGCACCGTATTTCTCGCGCGGCGCCTCAAACCGCTGTGGCAAGGACAGCGGATGGTGGGAATCTTGTTGCCTCCATCGGTTCCCGGAGCGCTCGTGAATTTTGCCGCAGTCCTGTGCGGAAAAGTGCCCGTCAACCTCAATTATACGGCGCCGGGAGAAATACTGGCCTCGTGTGCCCGCCAATGCGAGATCGAAACCGTGGTCACCTCGCGCGCGTTTCTGGAGCGCGTCAACATCGAGGTGCCAGCGAAACCGATTTTCGTTGAGGACCTAGCCGCGCGTCCACGATTCACCGAAAAAATCGCCGCGCTCGCGATGTCGTGGTTATTTCCCTGGCGTCTCGTCGAACGCGCGCTCGGCCAGCGGACGCCCGCCCGGCTCGACGACCTCGCTACCGTCATTTTCTCGAGCGGGAGCACCGGGGACCCCAAAGGCGTGATGCTCTCGCACTTCAATCTTGTGTCCAACATCGATCAAGTCTCGCAGACATTCATGCTGCGCGGCCGCGATCGTATTCTCGGGGTGTTGCCGTTCTTCCACTCGTTCGGATTTACGGTGACGCTCTGGCTGCCCGCGGCACGCGGCGTCGGCGTCATTTATCACCCCAATCCGCTGGATCTCGCGGCCATCGGGGAAATTGCGCGGAAGTATGGGATCACGTTTTTGCTCGCGACGCCTACTTTCCTGCAGGCGTATCTTCGCCGATGCGCGCCTGAGGATTTTGGCAGCGTGCAGTTGGTCATGGTCGGCGCGGAGAAATTGCCCGAGCGGCTGGCCCAGGCTTTCGAGGACCGCTTCGGAATACGCCCGCTGGAAGGGTACGGATGCACGGAATGCTCGCCGGTGGTCGCAGTTAACACGCGTGATTTTCGCGCGCCGGGCTTCCGCCAAACCGGCGCGAAGCGCGGGAAGATTGGTCATCCGCTGCCGGGAGTGAGCGTGCGGATCGCCGACCCGGAAACGCTGGCCACGTTGCCTCTCGGGCAGGCGGGCGTACTCCTCGTCGCTGGCCCCAACGTGATGCAAGGCTATCTGGGGAGGCCTGAAAAGACCGCGGAGGTCGTTCGCGAAGGCTGGTACGTGACCGGCGACGTTGCCACGCTCGATGAGGACGGCTTCATCGAAATTACCGACCGGCTCTCGCGCTTCAGCAAGATCGGCGGCGAGATGGTGCCGCACATTAAGATCGAAGAGAAACTCCACGAACTTGCAGAGGCCACGGAGCAAACTTTCGTCGTCACCGGCATTCCGGACGAGAAAAAGGGCGAGCGCCTCGTCGTCCTCCACACCCTTTCCGATGATCTGCTAAAGTCCGTGCTCGAAAAACTCGGCCGCTGCGACCTGCCCAATCTTTGGCTTCCACGCCCAAGCCAATTTTTCCAAACGGCCGAGTTCCCTCATCTCGGCACCGGCAAGCTGGATCTGCGCCGCGTCCGCGACCTGGCGCTTTCGCTTTCCGCGCGAACCTAATTCTCTGCCCCGAAAATCGCCCACGTTTTCAAGGAAAAGTAGAAAGGTATTCAACGCAGCGTGGCGGAGCCGCAACCCTGGTTAGCTTCAGCGGCTAAACAGGTTGCGGAAAAATGTGGTTTCAGGCCTTCAGGGGTTAAAACCCCTGAAGAAAACGCAGCCTTTATGTCGTGCCTAAAGGCACGACCCACAAAACTTAAGAGTTTTTCCGCAGCCTGTAAAGCCGCTTCACGAAGGTCTCGTCACGGCCGGGCTGAAGCCCGGCCCTCCGAACTCATTGTGTTTGTTTTCTTCTTTCTCTTCTTTCTTTGTTTTCTCTGAGTTCTCTGCGCCCTCTGTGTTGAAATCCGAAACGCGCGACGACTAGAAGATTGTAAACTTCACGTGCAGGAATTTTTTCGGGTCCTTCCGGAAATCTCCAACCAACAGACGCATGTCTCCCGCGAGACCCGACATGTTGTCGTAGAACTTGGGGTCGCTGAAAAATTGACCTGCCGTCGTCTGATTGGAATTCAACCTTGCCGTCGCACTGGAAAGGTTCTCGCCCACCTGGCGGTACTGCACGAAGAGCGAGTCGTCGGTAGCGAGTTTGCCCAAGGTCCCTTTTCCCCCTCGAACATCCGTAATAAGCGCGTTGCCGTTATCGAGCAATCTTTTCGCGCTGTCATTAAGTTCCGGTTCATACAGGAGTTTACCCAGCGTGCCCTGCTTGTTTTGCACGGCTTCGAGCACGTTGTCGAGGCGGCCCGCCGCGGAATTCACATTGTTATACACTTCGTCGCTGACCATCAGTTTGCCGATCGTGCCTTTTCCATCCGACACATCGGCCATCAGGCGATCGAGGTTCCCGAGCGAGCTGTTCAGATGTTTGTAGGCTTCCTCGTCCACCATGAACTTACCGAGCGAGCCGTGTCCATTCCGAACGTCATCCAGGACCGCGTTGGCCTTCTCCGTGATCGCGCTCAGATTCGTCATTAGGTCAGCGCTACGCTCGACGACGGCCTTGAGGGCTTTCTCTTCACGTCCGGCTATTTCATCTTCATTATCCAGTTTTTTGCCGACGAAACCCCGGTCGATATCCACGTAGCGGTTGCCAAGCAGCCCCTCGGTAATGAGCCCAGCAGAGGAGTCCGCACGGATGTAATCCTGGAAATCCTTCTGGATGCGCATATCAACCCGGATGCTACGGTCTTTCGCCGGCGGCTCTCCCGGCTTCGGCAGCGCGACCGCAATTTTTTCCACGTTTCCGACGTCAACGCCATCCAGGCGAACGGGCGCCCCGACGGTCAGGCCGTCCACTTCGGGAAGAAATGCGTGCAGCCGGTACTTCGGACCGAGTGCACCCGCTCCCGTCACGTAGAAAATTACGACCACCAAGAGAGCCGCTGCGGCCAGCACGAAGAGCCCCACTCGCAACTCGGTCCAGGTCAATTGTTTGTGTTGCGCCATTTTCGTCCCTCCTCAAGAATCACCACGTACAGCACCACCACCTATAATAGAAATCGTTGGAGATACTCGTCCTCTGAATCCGCAATCGTCTGCGGACTGCCCTCGAAATAAGCTTTTCCGCCGCGCAGAACGACGAAGTTCGTCGCCGCACCCGAAGCTCGTGAACCGTTGGTGCTATGCGGCGCGGGCACGACGCGGCCCGTGTCGCCGTCAAAGCGGTAATTCGCAAGACCGAATGCATCCTGCAAGCGGTGCGTGGCGAGCAGTGACGTCACGCCCTGCGTGTCACGTAAGCGCAAGATCAGGGTAATGATCGTCTGCGAGGTCACCGGATCGAGGCCCGCCGTTGGAGAATCGTAGAGAACGACGGGGGGCCGGCTGACCAAAGCCCGCGCGATGGAAACACGGCGCCTCATGCCACCGGAAAGTTCGGAAGGCAGTTTGTCGATCGCGTGTTCCATTTCCACGAACCGCAGCGATTCCCTCACGCGCTGTTCGATTTCCTCATCATCCACGCGCTCCTCGCGCAAACGATAGGCCACATTGTCCGCGACGCTCAAGGAATCAAACAGCGCTCCCTCTTGAAATACAAATCCGATCTGCCCGCGGAAGACCAGCAATTCTTGTTCCGACATCTGGCCGACATCGCGCCCTAGCAATTGGACTGAGCCGGAATCGGGCCGGAGCAAGCCCGCGGCGAGCTTCAGCGCGAGCGACTTGCCCGTCCCACTCTCGCCGATCAAGACCTTGGTTTCACGGGCCGCAACGGAGAACGTGAGACCGGTCAGGACATCCCCCTGTCCGAAACCGATGCGCACGTCTTCAAAGGAGAGAACCCGCTCGCTCGCGGTGTCCAAGGTGGTCACTGGAAGAGGGCGATCGCGTCGTTTCCGCCGTAGCTTGCGCAATCGCTCTATGAGTATAAACGGAAACAGGCTTCGTCAGGTGCGGATTGCGCGGGATTAGAAAACGTGGCCGGCCAGGAACAGCATGACTTTCGTCAGGAAGAAATTGGCGACGAGGATGAATACCGAGGAGGCCACAACCGCCTGCGTCGTCGCGCGACCGACGCCCTGCGTGCCGCCGCGTACCCTCAACCCCTGGTAGCAGCCCACCGTCGAAAGGATGAAACCGAAAATGAGCGGTTTGGAAAGTCCCTGCATCAGGTCGGAAAAAACCAAAATTTTGATCGCGCGCGTCCAAAACGCGATCGCCCCGAGCCGCAATGTGAAGGACGACACGATGAAGCCGCCGATCAGCCCGGAGAAGTCCGCCATGGCCGTCAGCAGCGGGAGCATCAATACCGTCGCGATCACGCGCGGGGTGACCAGCTTGCGCGTGGGGTCCGTGCCCATGGCGCGCATCGCGTCCACTTGCTCGGTTACGACCATCGAGCCAAGCTCTGACGCAATTCCCGACGCGTTGCGTCCCGCAACCAAGAGTCCCGTGATGGTTGGCCCCAACTCCCGCACGAGCGCGAGCGAAACGGCATCGGCCGTCAACGCCGTTTGGCCGAAGCGCACAAATTGAGCCGCCGTCTGCAGAACCATGACGGCTCCAATGAAAAAACCCGTCAGGACCACAATCGGCAAGGACCCCACGCCGATGATATCCATTTGGTCGAGAACGTCCGAAAGATAATAGGGTGGACGGAATAAATTAGTGATCGACTGCAGCGACAACAGCGCGTAGTCCTGCACATGCTGAATGCGCTGTTTCAAGCCTTCCATAAGAGCGTCCGTTAGCGAAATGGGACTGCTCTCAAGAAACTTGGGATCGGTGGTCGCCATCGGTCGACGGAAGGTGCCCCTCACACATGGCAGGCTTCCCAGACAGCGTACTGGTCGTCACCGGGCGCGTCAAGCATCGTGAATGTGTTCAAACAAGAACTTTGCTCCCAACTAGAGATGAGTTAGTGTACGCGCATGGCCGACCCACCAGGTCATCCTCCGAATGAGCCGCTGGACGAGATAGGTGCGCTGAAAGCGCAGGTCGCGGCCTTGACAGCGCGCGTCTATCTGCTGGAGCGAAAAAGCGGCCTTGCTCCCGAGATGCCCCGGCAAGCAGTTCCTGCAGCACAACAGCAACCGCCAGCTCCGCCTCCTCCGGGAACGATGCTTGAAGCTCCTTCGGCGCAGATTGTCCATAGCCCACCACCACCTCCTCCGCAAATGCCGAAACCGCAGCCGGGCCTGCACTATGGTTCGACAAAAGAAAACGCCGAACTTGAAAAAAAGATCGGGCAGTATTGGCTGAACCGGATTGGCATTGTCGCCATGCTGATCGGGGTTTCCTATTTCCTGAAATATGCATTTGAGAACAACTGGATCGGCCCGGGTGGACGAATTGTAATTGGTTTGCTCGCAGGGATCGGGCTGGTCCTGTGGAGTGAGCGCTTCCGCGACCGAGGGTATGCAGCGTTTTCCTATTCGCTGAAGGCGGTCGGCATTGGCACGCTGTATCTGTCCCTTTGGGGAGCATTCCAGGTTTACCACCTGATTCCATCAGCCGCGGCATTTGTGGCCATGGCGATCGTGACCGCGTCAACCATTGCCCTTTCTTTGAGTCAGAACGCGGAATTGCTGGCGAGCTTTGCGTTGGTCGGCGGTTTCTCTACGCCTGTGCTCCTTTCCACGGGGGAGAACCACGAAGTGGTGCTGTTCTCCTATGTTTGCCTGCTGGATCTCGCAATTCTTGCGATGGCCATTGTCAAACCCTGGCGGCGCCTGCTCTGGGGAAGTTTTGCGGGAACCATCATTCTGTATTCTGGCTGGTACAGCGAATACTATTCTCGAGACCAGCGGGCGCTCACAGTTTTGTTTGCGGTTTTGTTCGCGGCCCTGTTTGCCGTGATTCCGCTGGCGACTCGCCACGAAGAGTCCACGCGGTTTCCCGGACCCTCCATTACTCTGACCCTGCTTCCTCTGTTCAATGCAGCGGCGTTTTTCCTGGCGCTCTATACGATGTATGAGCAGGAGACGGCCACGCTCACCTGGTATGCGCTCGGACTGGCGGCTGTCTACCTGGGCATGAGTGGCGCCTTCAAGACGCGTTTCCCCGGCCAGGATACAAAATTTATTAATTTGCTGCACGTAGCCATCGCTATCGCGTTCATCACGATTGCCATCCCGTTGAAGCTCGACGCTCAATGGATCACCATTGGGTGGCTTGTTGAATCGGCTGTACTGCTATGGATTAGCGTAAGAACGCAAACCGATTTTCTGCGCTACCTTGCGGTTGCCGCGCTGACTCTAGGTATCATTCGGCTGCTGTTTTATGACCACTTTCACACGGAAACTCTTGTTTTCAACGCGAGGTTTGCCACCTATGCGGTGGCCATCGCGGTTCTGGGAGGAATCGCAATATTTGGCGAGCGCCATGCCTCGGAGCAAGAAATGGTATTCATCCGTGTGGCTGTGGTTGGCGTGAATTTGCTGGCGCTGATCGCCCTCACCTGGGAAGCCTCCGATTATTTCGACAGGCAGCAACTGGCATCCAGCGTTAGAGTCGTCGCGGATTATCGTCAGTTATCACTCGCCCGCGATTTCAGCTATTCCGCAATCTGGCTGATCTACGGCGCGGTCTTGATGACGATCGGCTTTCGGCAGCGCTCGGCGTTTGTCCGCTGGCAGTCTCTGCTGCTGATCGCATTCACGGTCGGCAAAGTCTTTTTCTACGATGTTTCCCAGCTTGGAGGCAGCTACCGGATTCTTAGCTTTATTGGTCTGGGAGCGGTTTTGCTCGGAATTTCTTTTATTTATCAACGCGACTGGCTGAAGCTTTCTCCGCGTTCCTCGAACAAATCCGGCCAGGGGGCTTGATGACAAGGACGACTCTGGGCCTGTTGGCCGCGCTTTTGGCAGCAAGTTCTTCCACTTCTTATTTTAACTATCAGCGACAGCTACAAGCGATAAATTCCAGCGGGCAGCACTACGCCGTAGTGGATGAAACGATCTGGCAACATGCCCGCCCGGATTTGGACGACCTGCGGATATATTCGGCGGAAAAAGAAATCGCCTACAGACTGACAATCGAGCAAGGCAGCTCGGAAACCGAACAGAAGCAATGCCGCGTGCTGCAGCCGGGCACGGTGGGCGGGAAAACACAATTCCTGTTGGATATGTCAGGAATACCCGAGTACGACCGCATCGAATTGAAGCTTGGGACCAAGAACTTCGTCGCCCATGCCCGCGTGGAAGGAGAGGATGATCCGCACGGGACAAAGTGGGCCGTCCTGGGGACAACCACACTCTACGATTTGTCAGATGAGAGATTGGGCCACAACTCCACGCTGCAGATTCCTCTGACAACTTACAAGTATTTGCGAGTTACTGTTGACAGCCCTGTGAAACCTTCGGAGGTGCAGGGCGGGACGGCAGGAATAACGCGGGCGCAAAAGGCCGTGTGGCGGGACCTCAGCGGCGATCCAAAACAAACGCAGGAGGGCAAAGATACGATTTTGACTTTTTCTATTCCAGGGAATGTTCCAGTGGAGCGCGTGATTCTTTCCGTCGATCCGGCTCAACAAAACTTCCTGCGCGGGATGGAAGTTCAAGGCAACAAAGGGCAGTGGTTTGGGACAGGCGAGATTAGGCGCGTTCACATGCAACGAAATGGGCAGAAGATTGATACCGAGCAGACGTCGCTTGATCTCCGCGGGACCTCTCAAGGAACCCTGAAAGTAATTATTCACAATGGAGATGACGCGCCGTTGAAGATCACGGGTGCGCGGCTCCAGCAGTACGAGCGCCGGATCTACTTCGATGCCGATTCTGGAGCCCGGGCGCGGCTTTACTACGGCGACGCAAAACTCGAATCGCCGGTTTACGACTACGCTAAATTATTTCAGAAAGACGCGAACGCTTCTCAGGTCCCGCTGGGCGCCGAAGAAGCGAACGCCACTTATACTGGGCGTCCTGACGAGCGGCCTTGGTCGGAACGCCATCCGGCCGTTCTGTGGGTTGCCATCGTAGCGGCCGTATTAATTTTGGGCAGCATCGCACTGCGGTCGATGAAAGGTGCCACAACATAGCATGCCGCTGAAAAAGTGTATTGAAGCCTTCAGGGGTTAAAACCCCTGAAGGAAACGCGGATTTTATGTCGTGCCTGAAGGCACGACCCACAAAACGTGAGACTTTTTCCGCAACCTCTGAAGCCGCGACCCACAAACCTGGGCCCTCCTCCGCAGCCTGCTTGATTTCTTAATTGGCTGACTTGGCCTGGTATTGCTGACCTCCTTCCGGCCTGCACCTGCCTCTCGATCCTACTGGCGTTGTGATACGATCTCGACCGGCCTGCATTTACAGCAATACCGCGCCTCTCAAAATATGTCTTTGTGGCTTCGAAGCGGCGCTATTGCTCGCCCAGTAGAAATCGCGTCTTATGCGTCCCTCACAGATTGGCAAGCTGATTGTTCTATCGTTTCTGCTCGGGATCATCGCCTGGGCGGCCTCGACGGCCGCCAATTTCCTTATTGAGTACAATTGGTGGAAAGAGGTCGGACAGGTTGACACCTGGATCGGCATGCTGTGGTACAGCATTGCCCCCGCGGCGGCCGGCGCCTTCGTTGCTTTCATCGCGCTGTGGCTGGCTCATGCGTCCGGGCTGCGATTCGCCGGCATTCATCAGAAGGATTTCCGCCTCTATTCCCGTCTGATTCCCGTGGGGTTGGCGCTTGTAGCGATATTGTTCGCGTCGAACTCGATTGACTACTGGACAGTGATGCGCTACTTCGGCTCGCGCGGAATCGCGCTCGCTCCCGACGCTTGGAAGGACCAGGTATTTTCACGAGGCCTGCCGTTTTACCTTTTCAATCTCCCTTTCTATTCGCAACTTCTAGGTTTTGCGTTCGTGTTGGCGATTCTCTGCGCGCTGGTCTTCTGGGCAACAGCCCGTGGATGGCAGTTGGCCGAACGTTTCCGGCACGGCAGGCTGCATGACGAGTCGGGCAGGACTCTTGTTCTTGGACCGAACACGCTGCTCCTGCCGGGGGCAACGCGCGCCGGCTTTGTCCGGATCATCAGCACAATTTTGTTGCTCGGATTCGTAGTCTGGGTTTTCCTGGGCAACTACGAGCTTCTGTTGAACTCGCACGCCTTCATGACGGGCGCCGATTATGTGGATGAAAAGGTCGCTCTGCCTTTGCGCTGGCTTCTCATTGTTGCCACGCTGGCGGCGCTGCCGCTCGTTTGGACGCGAAACTATAAGAAAGCGGCCGTCCTCGTCATAGCCTTTTTTGTGCTTCAACTGGCTTTGCCGGGCCTGGTTCAAGCTGTATACGTGCGGCCGAATGAGATCTCGATCGAACGGCCGTATATCGAGCGTCACATTCAGGCGACTTCGATTGCCTTCGGCCTGAATCGGAACTCCACGGAACGCCCCTTTGCGCCTTCTTCAGCGCAATCCGCAGTTGATCCCGTGCAGGATGCCACGCTGCTCGATAACGTTCGACTTTGGGACCTGCGCGCCTACAACGCAACGATTGGCCAGATCCAAGCCCTGCGCCCCTACTACACATTTCCTGAAACCGATGTGGATCGCTACTTCCCTAATGGCCGCATCAAGCAAGTGTTGTTGTCTCCGCGCGAAATCGATGTGAATCAATTGTCGGCTGAAGCAAGCCAGAGCTGGATCAATCCGCGTTTCATTTATACGCACGGCTTCGGCGTGGTCCTGTCGGAGGTCAACAAGATCACCCCCGATGGCCTGCCGGTCTTGCTCATCAAGAATGCTCCGCCCGAGGTCGGGTCGCCTGGGTTTCAGCTTGCGCGGCCGGAAATTTATTTTGGCGACAAAACGCAAGATCCGGTCTTCGTTCACACCGCTCGCGAGGAATTCGACTATCCATCCGGCGATCAGAACAAGTATTCGACCTACCAGGGCACGGGAGGATTTCCAGTTGGATCTTTCCTTTTGAAGATTGCTGCCGCAATTTCAGAGGGCGAGCCGAACATTATTTTCACCGGCTATCTCACCGGCGAGAGCCGCATGATGATTCATCGGAAGGTGCAGGACCGATTGGGGTATCTGGCGGGCTTCCTGCACTGGGATCAGGATCCTTACCTCGTGATCACGGATGACGGTAAATTGGTTTGGATGGTGGACGGCTATACGACTTCCCTCTCGCATCCGTATTCCGCGACGCTTCCTGTCGCCGGCCTCGAAGAAGGCGCAAACTATATTCGAAACGCGGTCAAGGCCACAGTCGATGCATACACGGGGAAAATATCGTTGTACGTATTCGATCCGGGCGATCCCATTATTCAGGCGTACGAGCATCTGTTCCCGAAACTCTTCCGGCCCGCATCTGAAATGCCTGCCGACCTCCGCCGGCACGCCCGCTATCCAGAAGCACTTTTTCGCGCGCAGGCGGAGGCCTACCGAGTTTTTCATATGCGCGATCCCCAGGTCTTTTACAACAAGGAAGACATTTGGGAGATCGCGCACAACCTGTTTGGCCAGTCTGGGCAGCCGGAGCCCGTGCAGCCCACGTACGTCGTGGCCACTTTGCCGGGGGAGAAACAGCCCGAGTTCCTGCTGATTCTGCCGTTTACTCCGCGGGCCAAGGACAATTTGATCGGATGGATGGCCGCTCGATGCGACGGCGAGCATCTGGGAGACCTGGTCTTTTTTCAACTGCCGAAGCAGCAACTGATGTACGGCCCCATGCAGATTGAATCGCGTATCGACCAGGACCAGAACATCTCCAAGGACCTGACGCTGTGGAACCAGCAGGGTTCGCGCGTCTTGCGCGGAAATATCATTGCTCTCCCTGTGACGGGAGGTTTCCTTTACGTCGAGTCCATTTACATCCAGGCGACCGAAGCCCGTATGCCGCAACTCAAGAAAGTTGTTCTGGCGATGGGCGACCGCCTGATTTATCGCGATACCTTCGACGAAGCGCTGACCGATCTGACGGGAGTGCCCACGCCAGCGAGGCCAGCAGCGGCAATAGTTGCTTCCGGTTCCGCTCCAGCTC
>WNFE01000540.1_pt1 | contig 32090 bp, 30 predicted proteins | sample 5400451 | NCBI WGS metagenome assembly WNFE01 (sample SAMN13153344, study PRJNA577476) | soil metagenome | isolation source: 200 cm saprolite under Douglas fir tree site 2 hole 2 | place: USA:California | collected 2015-04-18
ACCTGGGTATGATGTGCACATGCATGTGGAACACTTCCTGCGAAGCAGCTCGACCATTTGACTGTCCAACACTGATACCGTCCGCGCCCGAGGCTTTCTGGACTCCCTTCATGACCTTGTGTACCGAAGCGAAGACTCGTCCCGCTTCCTCACTTGGCATTTCTAACATGTTGACATAGTGTTTCTTGGGAATGACCAGCGCATGGCCAGGGTTCAGAGGATGAATGTCCAAGAACGCAAGCGTGTGAGAATCTTCATAGACGACCGTCGCATCAGCCTCCTTGCCAGCAATCTTACAGAAGATACAGTTCTCCTTCATTCAGATCTTTCCATTATTTGTCTCGGACAAATTCCTCTTCGGGGACCCGTTGCATCTTGTTTACCGTCCGTGCAAGGACGAACAAGAGGCTAGACAATCTATTGATGTACGGGAGCACGTCTGTGTTTATCGACTCTACCTTCGAGAGAGCAACTATCCTCCTCTCCGCCCTCCTACATACTGCCCTAGCAACATGGAGTTCAGCCCCAGGAACGCTGCCTCCAGGAAGTATGAACCTGCGGAGGCGTGGCAGTACAGAGTTCAACTCGTCAGTAACGCTTTCCAGTCTGTCAAGCTGTTCTCTGCTGATCCGGGGGACGTTTGCGGTCACAAGTTCGCTTGCTAAGTCTCCTCCTAGAATCCAGAGATCCCTCTGGATGTTCTTCAGAATCTGGTCCAGCTTCTTCTCTTTGATGTGTGCTCTGGCAACTCCTACCTGAGAGTTCAGCTCGTCAATCGCCCCATAGGCCTCCACTCTGGGGTCCGCCTTCTCAACACGAGTCCCGCCGTAGAGACTGGTCTCGCCCTTGTCGCCGGTTCCTGAGTATGCCTTCATCTCATTCAACTCAAGCTACCAAGTAGCAGGTAAGGAAAGGGATTTCAATCTGATTGACCTAGGATCGGTTGGGCCGTCGGGGTTGAAAAGTTGTGGACGGCCTGGTAGAATAGTGTGATATGATAAGAGAAGCACAACTGTACCAGCCACTCGCGGACGCGAGGGTCCGATGCACAGCGTGCGCTCGCTACTGTAACATTCCCGAAGGAAAGGTCGGACTGTGTGGAGTCAGGCAGAATATTGGCGGCAAGCTCCATCTCTTGGTCTACGGGAAAGTGATTACTGGACACATTGATCCAATAGAGAAGAAACCAGTCACTCATTACATGCCGGGCTCGAAGATATTCTCGATAGCCACGACTGGCTGTAATTGGCTCTGCTCGTACTGCCAGAACTTCGACATAAGCCAGCGACGGAAAGTAGAGGGGACTGATATGATGCCCCCTGAGGTTGCGACATTGGCTGTGAGTCACGGTTGTCAAGGTCTTGCGTACACGTATAATCAGCCGACGATATTCATGGAGTTCGCGCATGATGTGGGCGTTGAAGCGCGGAGGAACGGCTTGATCAATATCTTCGTCTCGAACGGCTACGACACTCCGGACACGGTCGGAATGATGAACGATTTTCTGGATTGCATTACGATTGATTTCAAAGGTAACGCGGAGACAAACTTTGTCCGGAAATACATCGGGATCGCGAACGCCGAGCCGATCTTCCAGACTATACTAGAGGTCAAGAACAAGACCAAGGTCCACATGGAGTTCACCGACTTAGTGATTCCAGAAGTTGGAGACAAGCTGGAGGATGCTCGGAAGCTCAGCCGCTGGCTGTATGACAATCTGGGTCCCGATTATCCAATCCACTTCCTCCGTTTCCATCCAGACTACAAAATGATGAACCTACCCCACACACCGGTCAAGACATTGGAAGAGCATTGCAAAGTTGCTAGAGAGGAGGGACTACGATACGTCTACGTGGGAAATGTTCCTGGCCATCCCTGGGAACACACCTACTGCCCCGAATGCAACTCGATAGCCATCAAACGCTATGGATTCGACATTACCGAATGGAACCTAGACGAGACAAATAGATGCGCCAACTGTAGTTATCAGCTACCTATTGTAGGCGGACTAAGCTCCGCTGTCTCTGAAGAAAGATTCCTACCAGTAATCAACTAACCCGAGTCTAATTATGCCGGCCCGGTTCGTTTCCTTTCTTGACCTAGAATTCGATTCTGGGGCCTCTCGCTTCTCAAGGATTATTTTCGCCGGAAATTGTTCATTTGCCATGTAATCTACGCTCTCGGGATCGAGAAATCCCGAATAACTAGATAATCGACCGAGTGTATGGTCGGGCCATGTTTGGACTTAGATCATCGTAGTAATCCGTATCTTACTTTCTCGCTGCCCGCTCTCCGGATACGATGTATGGTACCGTCATAGATGTTATCAACAACGTCGTCCATCTTCTTCAATCGACCCGCCAGTTCAACGTCTCGTTCAGTAAACGCTTTGATGCTCACTCGGATCATGTCCTTGGCTTGAGACCCAGCCTCCTGAATTATCTGCCTATCACACTTTGACAGATCTCCAAAGATTCCGATCACATCAGAAATATCGTGGGCGTATCTTCCAAATCTGGAAAAACCGTAAGCGACTTCCATGCATGATTTGATGAATCGGAGGTCTGACGCTACGGGCTGGTATCGGGCGATCAGTTCAACCGCTAACTCGCTCACCTCGTCTTGCAACATGCGAAGCTCTTCGGACCAGCTGTAGATTCGATCTCGCAGGTCTCTTCCTTGGACGTAAGCATCTATTGAGGTGGATACCGTGTTCTGGGAAAGCTCTGCCATGTCCAAAACCATGTTACGGAGCTTTTCCAGACCAATGTCCATCAGTCGTGGCATTTGATTCCCTTGGTACTAGCCAAACTTTCCGGTAAGGTATCTCTCTGTTAACTCCTCCACAGGATTCTCAAAGAGACTCGTGGTTTCGCCATACTCTATGAGCTGGCCCAAATAGAGGAATGCCGTAAAGTCTGATACTCTCGCAGCTTGTTGCATGTTATGCGTAACGATCACTACTGTGTAATCCGCTTTGATGCTTGCAATCAATTCCTCTATCTTTGCAGTAGCTATTGGGTCGAGCGCTGAACAAGGTTCGTCCATCAAAATGACTTCTGGTTCAACTGCTAGCGCACGAGCGATACAAAGTCGTTGCTGCTGGCCTCCAGAGAGACTCGCTCCCGACTTATCTAAGTCGCCCTTGACCTCATCCCATAGGAAGGCCAACTCGAGGCTACGTTGAACCGCTCTGTCAAGCACTTCGTGATTTCTCTCTCCGTTCAGTTTGAGACCTGCAGCGACATTATCATAGACTGACATAGTTGGAAACGGGTTAGGTTTCTGGAATACCATTCCGACCCGCCTTCTGATGGTGACAGGGTCGACTTCCTTGGCGTAGATGTCTGAGCCGTCAAGTATTACTCTGCCCGACGTCTTCGCTTTGGGTACTAGCTCATGCATTCGATTAAGACATCGAATGAATGTGGACTTTCCGCACCCTGAGGGACCGATTATTGCTGTGACTGAATGCTCACGGGCCTCGACATTGAGCTTTTTCAAGACTTGGTTGTTCCCGTACCACGCGTTCAAGTCCTCGGTGCGGACCTTGCTGTTCTCCAAAGTCTTGGGAGGCTGAACAACCCCCTCGCTACTTAGGGATTGTTTCTTTTCCGCCTGTACTAGGGTCAAGCTCGCGACCTCGTTGAGTATAGCCGGCCCCTGGTAGCCAATCTCACTCCAATGTTTACGATTAAGACCATGAGTATTAGCACCAATGCTGCCCCCCACCCTTGCGCCTGTGCATACGGATAAGGCAGCAATGCCAACCGGTAGATTCGAAGTGGAAGAGCGTCCATCGCGCCGTTTAGGCCTGAGAAGAAATACTGGCTTCCCAGAATGGTGAAGACGAGCGGGGCACTTTCGCCAGCTATCCTGGCAATCGCCAGCAATATTCCTGTAACGACGCCGCTCTTGGCTGTTGTAAGCACGACGCTCAGAGTTGTTCTCCATCTTTTTATCCCGAGAGCCATGGAGGCGTCACGAATTGAATTTGGAACGAGCTTCAGAGATTCCTCTGTAGAGCGCGTTACTATTGGAAGCATTATGATGGACAGCGCAAAGGCCCCTGCAATGACCGAGAAACTTCTGAGCGTTAGGACTATGAGAGTAAAGATCACGACGCCAATTACGACTGAGGGAAACTCTGCCAGAACATCGTTCAAGAACCTGATAATTCGGCCGACGGGATTGTCTCCAAATTCAGATAGGTAGATTCCAGAAAGAACTCCCAAAGGTACACCGATGATAATTGTAAGTCCCACGAGAATGAGCGTGCCCTGGATGGCCGGCCCAATTCCTCCGCCTGGCTGTCCTATTACGCTAGGCGCGGCAGTGAGAAAGTCTACGTTGATCGTTGACGCCCCATTTTTAGCCACTTCATACAGGATGCTGATGAGCGGTATCATGGCAAGCACTGCGCACAGTGCTCCGAGCCAGAGAGCGAGTCTGTCCTTGAGTCGTCGCATTGAATAGTTTGACATCTGTTACTCAACAGCACCTCCTTGAACTTTGAGGACTCTCCAGACGAGTAGTTGGGCAACGACGTTGATGGCGAACGCGATGGCGAAGAGAACTAGACCTATGCCCAGCAAGGCAGCTAGTTGGAGCGATCCGGACTCAGCCTCGCTAAGTTGGTTGACCAGAATCGTGGCCATTGTTTGGCCCGGTCTAAACAGTGACGTCGGCAGGGCAGATGCTCCAGTGGCTCCTCCTATGACTAGGGTCACCGCCATCGTCTCTCCAACAGCTCTTCCAAGACCTAGGATTGCAGCGCCGAATATTCCCGATCGCGAATAACTGAGGACTGACATTCGAACTACCTCCCAGCGAGTTGCTCCTACGCTGTACGCTGCCTCCCGCTGGGCAGTGGGAACCGAGATCATGACCTCTCTCGAGATCGAAGCAACTGTAGGAATGATCATTATCGCTAGGACTAGCCCAGCAGTCAGGAAGTTCAAGCCGTAGGAGTTACCGCTGAAAATAGGAAGAAACCCAAAACTACTCTGGACCGGAGCCTGAACGTAGTTGGCGACATAAACTCGGAGAACATAGAGCCCCCATAGACCGTAGATGATGCTAGGAACCGCGGCAAGCAGCTCCACGATGTTTGACACGACGACCCTAATCACACTAGGGGCCATTTCGGCGAGGAAGATCGCGATTCCAAGGCTAATTGGAACGCCAACTACCATCGCTATCAGTGCAGTGACAAGCGTCCCAAGAATGTAGGGTAGAGCGCCAAAGCCAACGTTAGCATCCCAATTAGTCCCCGTAAGGAAACCGACACCGAACTTCGTTAACGCAGGATAGGCTCCCTGAACCAAGACGACCATTGATAGTGCAATAATGACGATAACCGATGCGGCGAAGACGAGCGAGCCGTACCTGAAAATATCGTCAGAAGAGGAATGCTTCAAACGCTTTGACAGCTTTTGGAGGTTGAGCCGGTCTGACATTTGTCCATAGTTCCAGAAGATTCAGAGGTTCAGAGAAACTGACGACGAAAGAGAGGACCGCCTCCCGAATTCTAGGTCGGGAGGTTCTGGCCGTTATACGTTATTGACTTGATTGAGGTTTCGTCTATCGTAACTATTGACCCCGGAAGCGTAGCATAATCCAGGTTAGCCCCTGCTGCCTGACCGTCATGCACAATATACCAGAGGAAGTCCACCAAGGCCTTGGCCTTGTCCAAAGTCATCAATGGCCGAACGTTCAACTGCTGATAGACTATGATGTAGGTGAAGCTTACAATTGGATACGAGTTGGCTCCTGGCTCAAGGAGTAGGCTGACGGCACTCCAGTCTTGGAGTCCCCCGGTCGGTAAGGTACTTGGGTCGGCACTGCTAACAGCAGCGGTGATATTTGCAAGCGTCGGCTTGACAAAGGACGAGCGAGCCTCGTTCTGTACGTAGGCGACGTTCATATTGTTCTGAAGAGCATAAGCAACTTCCACGTAGCCAATGCTATTAGGGGTCATCGAGACTTGGTTTGCTACCCCCGTATTCTGCAGACCTGCAATGGAATTTCCGCCTGCCTTGCTTGGCCACGACTTACTCTGAGGAGCAAACCAGAAAGCCGACTTGAGCAGGTATCCTTCGAAAATGAAAGTAGTTCCTGACGAGTCTGACCTGTGAACTGTTGTGATGGTGTTGGAAGGAAGGTTGAGTCCGTTGTTAAGGGCCATTATGGCGGGGTCATTCCATTGAGTGATTGTTCCGTTGAAAATCTCTGCTGTTACATTCTCATTCAGATGCAGCCCGGTTGGGACATTTGGACTGTTGTAGGCCAAAGTAACTGCTCCAATCGTCTCGGGAATGGTGAGTGTGATGTTTGGGTTGGTGGATGGAACAGATGCAGCATCTGTCCCGGCGAAATCAACGACCTTATTCTGGAAATCAGTCACTCCAGCTCCGCTGCCCACGGATTGGTAGTTGATTTGAACGTTAGAGTGTAATCCGTGGTAGTTTGACGTCCATTGAGACAACAGAGGATACACCAAGCTTGAGCCGGATCCGCTTAACTGAAGAGTTGGTGCGCCTGGGTTCAGAAACGCGTTTGTAAAGTATCCTCCGAGACCAGCTGCAACAGCAACTACTACGAGACTGATTACGAATACTGTTCTGCTTATTCCGCCGCGTCTTACTATCTGTTCCGGAACGCTCGCCATTTCTTACCGAGTATGTGGTCGAAGATACCGAGTAATTAATCGTCTCACTGATTATACTGACTGCCTATGTATATAGATAGTTCACAATAGGGAGTTTACAATTACAACGAGCCCTTGGCTTTCCAGCGGCCAACAGTCAACGACAGCTTCAGCATCATATGCGTCGCCGCTTTCGCCGGTCTCGGGATAAGTCCCGACAGCGTTCTCGGCAGAGAGGAACCATAGCCTATCCGCGAACCTCTTTCCAGTGCCCCAAGATCCCCTTAGGAATGCCTCTGGGCTTTCATTTGATGTGTCTGCGGAGACCTTTCGGTCGTTCAGAGAAATTCTGTGTTGCAGTGAGCCAACACCAAGTTCCATTGGCTCTTGATGTTTGACGTTGGCCTGGCTATACGGCTCGGGCATTCCACTCATTTCGCTTCACTATCGAAATGATGACCAGCGAATAAGTAGATACTGGACTGAGTATATAGTTAGACTAAATATGTCAGTAGTTATCAGTAGAGGCGTCTATATCTTGAATCAAGTTGAGCTCAGAAAGCTTCAGATGACCGGGGGTGCGAGCTACACTGTTTCTCTGCCTAAGAACTGGGTGAAAGAACAGGGTCTCAAGGTCGGCGACGTGGTAGCAGTAATGCCGCGATCAGATTCATCTTTAACGCTCATTCCCCATGAGAAGATTCCTGCAGGTAAGAATAGAGGCGCGGAGGTCACGGTTTCCCCGCCAAAGGAGCAGGACAGGGAACAAATTCTTCGAACCATTCTAGCCCAGTATCTTGCAGGATACGACATAATACGAGTGCGATTTCCCGCCACTGCAAGGCCTGACCTCAGAACCTATCTGAGGGAGGCTGCGAGAAAGATGTTCGTAGGTTCGGAGATCATCGAAGAGTCGAAAGACGAGCTGATAGTGCAATGCCTCTCCAGCTACGGTGATCTTCCCGCACCGAAGGTCATCTCGCGCATGAGCCTTATCGCGAAACTGATGTTGAGAGACGCTGTGGATTCTCTGAAGGGGCGTGACCCGGCTTTGGCCGAGGAAATTATCCGCAGGGATGAGGAGGTTGACCGTTTTTACTTGTTCATCATTCGACAGCTGACAATGGCCGTTCTCAACAGGAGCCTCATTCTAGAGATTGGTTTGGCTGATCCGAGGGACTGCCTAGTCTACCGTGTCGTGTCGAAGAGCTTGGAACGGATCGCGGATCACGCGACGGTCATTGCTAAGATGTCTGCAAGCATCGAAAATCCATTGCCACCTCGCCTCGTAGACGAGATATCCAAGGCCAGCGACATTACGATCAATGTCCTAGAGGATGCGTTGAAGGCGCTCGCGAAGAGCGACGGGACCCTTGCCAACAATTCAATAGTCTCCGCCAAGGGCGTCGAAAGAGAAGCCGAGAATGTGATGGACAAGCTCTTCAGCTTCAAACTGAGCCAGAAATCCTTCGTCGCAGTTCGTCTCGCCTTGGAAAGCCTCAAACGGATATCCGAGTACTCAGAGGATGTCGCAGAAATGGCCATTAACCTGACCGCCCGTAGAACCGAACTCTACTAGCCTGTAACCGGCGCAGGCCCATTCCTCGAGACAGAAACCGTCTCCAACCAGCCTGAGCAGACAATCAGAAATACGCCTCAAATAGATTGTCCCAACAACGCCGCCAAACGTGCAAGAACGTCTGGACAAGACGAAAAAATACGTTTTCCAATTACAAAAAAGCATGCTTAACCCCACCCCCACCGCGCCAGAACTCTCCCGAGAAAAAGGCCTTCATGAATCAACGGACTATTCTAGTCCCAGCGATCGCACAGTTATTTACAGCATAGAGCGCGCAAGGCCACGGAACGCCGGGATCGCCTAGCCAGGTATGGCGTCGGATTGCTAAACCTGCAATCGTGGGTGTGGAGATCCGATGGGCCTTAGGCCCTCGTGGGTTCAAATCCCACTCCCGGCGCCACCATACCCGAAAAGAACCTTTTACACCGGAGAACGAGGCGATACCCTCATCGTAAAATTCATCGCAGATTCAGCAAAGAAATCGTTCAGAATCCGCCCTGATCCCCGATGTGCGAGGAGGTTCCATGTGGTGCCCAGCTCACGCTTGCAATGATACATATGAATGCTTCTCGAAAAACGGCTGATCAGGCTGTTCTGCGCGAAAAACCGATAATCTCGCCCAGAAAACGTTCGAGTCAGCAAATGCCCCCTTGCTAGAATTTACAAAAAAATTCTTTCCTGCGACACAAGACTTGGAAGCGGGACAGAGAATCAGACAAGACGGTCTTGCGGGGGAAAAACGGCTAATACCCCGGATTATTTCTGAGCGGTAGGACAATTGACCATCAAGACTGACCAGAGGCCAGTTCTATTGAGCCTCAATGGCCGAGGGTTCTACGTGCTTCACTACTCGGCAATCCCGGAAGAGAAACTCAGCAGAATTAGTTTTGACCTGGTGGATCCGAACACCGGTGAAGGCGGTTCAGCTGAAGCGCTAGTCGACCCCAAGCTTCTGGAAGACTTGAACTCTTACAACCTTGGAACGAGCGAGGGACAAGCCTTCCTCATATGGATCGACACCAGTAGTAACGAAGTCCGATGGCAATTACGCAAGACAGTGAAGACTGAAACTCAAGGTTTCAGCCCACCTTAAATATCCGTTTTCGAGAAACCCCACGTCTAGGGGAATTACCCGTTCTGAACTGTCCGAGATGCGGAAGCCCCATATCAACACCACCTGAACGAGAGTGGACTTTCCAGAAATACCGTGTCTCTAGGTTCCGATGCGACAACGGCGACAAGTTCAGCCTATACTCTGGAGCGACAAAAACATTCACGATACCGAGACCTTCGAACTTCAAAGGATTCTGCGAAAACTGTAAGAGCCAGAATCCGGACCACGCATTCTACTGCAAGAATTGCGGGACAAAACTAGGCTCGTAACCCCTCGCGAGACCCAGCATCCGCCTAGTCCTCAGAGCACAAGAATATTAACACCCAAGGCAAATAGCCCAATATCCCAGTACTCCGAGACAATTAGGGGACCACGCTTCAAATGACCATTGAGCCCGAGGGAATTCTCACCGGGATAAGAGGGGGACTTAGTCGAGAAAACATCTCAGCACGCTTCAGAGCAATCAGAAAGACCCTCGGCGGAATTCCTCGAGCAACTGTCCTACACTATTCGATACTCAGCCTCACTCTAGCACTGGCTGCAATAATCCGACTCCTCCCTCTAAGGTGGGGCGCTTACATCAGCGAGTTCGACCCTTACTTCAACTTCAACGATATGCGTGCGATAACCGCCAGCGGATGGCAGAGCTGGTATTCATACGTTAACTTCGCAGCATGGTATCCCTTCGGTAGACCCCCGGTTTCCACCAGTTATCCTGGAACCAGCTTCACTGGCACGCTCATCTATCAATTTCTCCAAGCAATTGGCATCAACATCAGCCTCTATGATGCAGCCGTATACGCCCCAGTAATTCTGGGAGTCTTCGGCGTGCTAGTTGTCTACTTCTTCGCTCGAGATATTTGGGGCAAGAGCGCGGGGCTCTTAGCCGGGCTCTTCTCAGCCTTCAGTTCCAGCCTGATCAGCCGGACAAACCTAGGTTTCTTCCGCAATGAAGCGGTCGGGATACCCACAATGATAATGGCCTTCCTATTTTTCATGCGAGCAATAAACCCAAGCCGATCATTGAAAGGCACCATCGTCTACAGCATGCTCTCAAGCGTCAGTCTCATCTACATGAGTTTCGCTTGGGGAAGCTTCAGATACGCTGCTGAAGTGTTGGGGCTATTTACCCTAGCCTTGATTGTGCTGGGCCGCTACACTCCGCGCTTGTTGCTGTCCTACGGAATCACAATCGGTTTCTTCCTGTTCACAGGCACCGAACTGCCCCTTCTAGGACACACTTACCTTACAGAGAGCACAACGGTCGCTTTGCTGGGTGTGATGGGTCTACTCGCAGTTATGGAACTCTCAAGACTGGCCCCGACCTCAAGGGGGAGGCTGACCGTGCTCGGCCTCGCGGTCGCAGGTGTCGTGGCCATCGCGGTTCTCGGAGTTGGAACAGGGCTGATCTCAGCAGGCTTGCGAGGAAAATTCCTCGCGACCCTGGACCCCTTCGTCAGGAACAATATCCCACTCGTAGCCTCCGTTGCAGAGAATCGACCCTCGACTTGGTCAAGCCTCTACCTAGAGATCGGGAGCGTTATACTCCTAGCTGTCTTCGGTTTCTTCTTTGCCTTTCAGCGTTTGCGAGACAGCGATGTTCTACTCATAGTCTTCGGCGTAACCGGCTTTTACTTTGCAGCCAGCCTTGTCAGGCTGACACTGATTCTAGCACCAGCCATGGCAACATTAGCTGCCATAACGGTAGTGGAACTTGGTAAACCAGCGATGGACATCATCCAACAGGCGGTCATATTTCCACGTCGCAAGCTAAGGTTCACCAGCAGGGTGAGTAGAGAATTCAGCCTGGGAATCCTTCTCATAATCCTAATTCTGGTTGTACCCACATTCATCAACGCCGTGCAGTCTGCATACACTCCTACAACCATAGCTTCGGCGAGTCTCCCTGTACGAGGAAACTTTCCCGACTGGCTGCAAGCCCTCACCTGGATGAACAATAATCTGCCTTCTACCAGCGTAGTCTTCGCCTGGTGGGACTACGGCTACTGGATCTCAGTGAACACGGGACTCCACACTCTCGCTGATAACGGGACAGGAAACTCGACTCAGATACAGATCATAGCTACAGGCTTGATGCTGAACGAGTCGATGGCGGTAAACCTACTTCACCAGTACGGGGTCACAGACGTCGCCCTCTTCATCAGCTACAATTATCAATCTGGGAACTCGCCTCTCTGCAGCTCGACCGCTGGAACTCCACCCGTCTGTGGCTATGGAGACGACAGCAAGTGGTATTGGATGGTCCGAATTGGGAATGGCACTGAGATCAACACACCCGTAGGCACTGCAACTGTCACATACCAACAGATCACTACGACCACATCAAGTGGCTCGTCTCATACTGACTACATACGTTACATCACGATGAATGGCCAAAAAGACAACGGCACCCGTATCACCAGCAACTTCCAGAATGTGCTTTGGCCGACCAGTAACACCCTGCTAGGATTACTTATGCGAAATAGCTACCCTGCGGGAATCAATAACCAACCAAGCCAAGATTCAGGAAACAGAGGAAATACAACACCGCACTTCTTCACAAGGCTCTTCGCATCCACGAACAACTACGTGCTAGTCTACAAGGTCAATTATCCCCAGACACCCTCTCTAACGGCGATGCTGAGCAACCCCTATGTCCCAAAGAGCGGGAGCAACAGTAACAATATTACGGGAACATTGACGTACCCTGACGGCCTCCCTGTTTCTAGTAGCAAGCCGGTAATCCTACAGTACGCAACTTCAGGCGGCAACTGGAAACTGATAGGAAGTGTGACATTGACACCTACAGGAACGTATGAGATCAACTGGAAGCCATCCGATCGGACGAGCCCAACTTATGTCAGGGCGTGGTGGAATGGGGACCCGGCTCTCAATCTAAACATGGCATTGAGTGCTAACCAGACCCTGATTCAACTATAGCCTCAGTCGTCGAAGCCGATTCCGACCCTCTCGCTCTGTACTTCGCGTACTTATCGTCTGGCGAAAACTTCGCCGGATGCGGGATTCTAGTCGAGGATCCACAGTAGGGACAGATGTCTTTCAGGGTATACCGTGTGCACTGGGTGCATTTCCGCATCAGCCATTTCATCCAATCTTTCTTCCTTCTCCCCCTGCCTTTTTGATGGAGTCGAGAATTTCTTCAGTCACGAGGTTCAGTGTCTTCTCGGCCGATTCGAAACTTCCGGCTTCAACCTCTATCCGATACTTGGGTGCTCCGATCGTGTAGATGTTGATCTCGCTCCCTCTCGGCCGCCGTATCTTCTTCGCGCTTAGCAACGTTTGTCGGATGATCTCTAATCCTCCTGGTTTGTGGCAGGTGACAGCAACGGTTCCTCGAACCTTGGACCTCTCGAGTCGTATTTTCGTCTTGGAGACCTCTGCGATAGCCTGGGCCCACTCTTCTGAGAGTCCCGCTTTGACCAGCGCCTCTGGACCCTCATCCAGTGCCTCTTCGAGTGGATCATACAGACCTCCGAATTTTTCTAGAATCGTGTTCTTGACGACCTCGGCGTCCTCCTCTGGTTTGTTCATTTTTTCGGCCGCGCTCTTGAGGATGGCTTCTGCCTTCCTCTCCTTCTTCCACTCTAGCATCTTCTCGGACTTTTCCCTTCCAGTGACTCGTCGGAGTGAGAGGTCTATCTGGTTCCGTTGAGGATTCACTCTCAGAACCTTAAGGACAAGTTTCTGGCCTTCCCGCGCATGGTCCCGTATGTTCCGTACCCATGTGGTAGCCATCTCTGAGATATGGACGAGGCCTTCAATCCCTGCGAACTCGTCGAGTTTTACATAGGCCCCATAATCCTCGACCCTTTTGACTGTAGCTACAACGAGGTCTCCGACTTCAGGGAAGATGATCTGAGAAGTCTGAGTGGACATTCGCCTGCGCTCTGTCTAGCTCAACGACTGTAGGACTTCTCCACGAATCTTGGCCTTTCCACCTGCAGGTTGGGCCAGCAGTTCGTCGCAGACCGTGCATTTCACGTAACTGCTGGTTCTCTCGAAAACAGTCTGCTCGTTGGAGCATTTCAAGCACTTTACCCGAAGGAATATGCTACGAGGTTTTGGAATTAGTTCCCATCTCATCTATGCTCCAACCTCCAATTTTCTCAACCTGATGCCCAATCGCATGAGTGTATAGTTACAGGTCCGACATTTCAATCTCACGAGAGATTTTTTCGTTGTCTTGGCGGTGCGCTTGAGTTCTGGGAACTTTTGGCCTCCGTATCCGTGCTTGCGTCTCTCCTGGCGACGACTTCCCCAGGCCATGGTGCGAGCTTTGCCAGCCTTGTAAACGGTGACGGAGTGAGCAGTATGATGCCCGCATTTGGGACAAAAAGTGTTGACCTCTTTTGGAAACTTCAATTGCAGCACCGGTGAAGGGCTTCGAGGGAAGCCCATTCGCCCTTTTATTCATTATCTTGGGCTGAGCTTCGTATTTCAACGGCGGCGCCCTGTCGAATCAGGCTTTCTGCGTTTTGTAATGGTAACTTGGCGGTGTCCTCCTTGAGAAAGGGTCCGTGAGTCTTGAGGTCTACTCCGATTATGGACGGAACATCCTTGACAAAGCGCACCAAAAGACTTGTCTTGTCTCTGTTCATCCGACTAGATGGCTCTCGACCTTGCAAGAGTTCTTCCTTGAACTTCTCGTAGTGTCTAGAAACTCCGGAGAGGTCTTGGTAGACTTGCTTCTCAGAGGATTCAAGATTGGTTGACTGATCCTTGTTTGCATAAATCCAGAGCTTTTGCAATCTCCGATCGACGAGTTGGGTGAGTAGCTGCTCCAACCTTTTCGTCTCTTCGTCCATTACGATAGCTTTGAGCGATTTTGGGTCGAGGTTTCTCTGAGCTTCTTTTAGTCTCTTGAAGTAGGATGCGAGGTCTTTGAAGAATCCCTGTCTTAAGGGTTGAAGCTCCGGATTTTGGAGTTCTCGTTTCCAAGCTTGCTGTATCTCATCGTATGTGACCGTCAAAGACCGCCCACTTCCGCCGATTCCATGGTTCGCTTGGTTCCGTATCTATTATTCGTTGGCTGTGCCTAACCCACTGGTTCTGCTCTACGTTTGCACAGAAGAAGCATCGCCGCATAAGAGGGCAACTCAACCTCTTCGTTCAAGTAGGGTCCGAACTGTCTCTCCGCAAGCTGAAATCGGGGCGAGTCCTTGACTCGGATCCTCATTTCTCCCTGAAACGCGAGGGAGTCTCCGAAGGGGTCAAACTCGTCAAACCTCTCTCTTGGCACCTCCATAGTCAGTAGCCCTGTGTGTCCATTTAGGGTCCCGGGAAGCCGGATGAGTCTATGCACATCCGTCGTCACTACAGTATCGATCTTGGCCGATCCTCTGTCGACCGCCTTCAATGAAAGACTCTTCCAAGTCGAGAGTCCGAATCCTTTCACTGAGCTCCAGAAGGGTCTCTTGAAAAATTCGTCTTGATCCTGAGTCTTGATTGTTTTGACTTGGGCTGGGGACAATCCTAGCCGTTCTCCTTCCTCGCCCAAGACATCGTAGATTCCCGCAGCAATTCTTCCCCTCCAGCCAGGCTGACCTAGCTGAGGTCCCTCGATAACCCTCACCCCTCCCACGTTCACCTCATCCAACTCGTGTAATTGAGGGTCCAAGGCTTGACCTAGAACGTAGCCTGCTATCTCTCTCCGCTCTTCCTCGCCCAACACGTGAAGCTGAGTCGAGTAAACGTGAATATGGTATCCTCGGTGACCCGAGAAGAAGACTCGGAGGTTCGAAGGTTCGACTCCGAGATCAGAATACAATATTTCTAGAAGCTTGTTAGTCTCTTCTTTCGCCTGTTGCAGACACTGCTCGCATAGCCAAGTCCGCTCTTCCATCCGGTCGTTCTTGCACTTGGGACAAATATTTGGCGCTCCACCTTTTCCCATAGTCCCGCATCCTTTACATTTCCAGCTATCGTGACTCGGTTTACAGGGTGTATCGAGGTGATCTGCGTCTATGTCGAAGACTAGATCAGCTCCTTTCCAGCCTTTCTCTTCCATGGCCGCAGTCGGTTCTTGATAGTAGGCTGTTGAGAAGTAGACGTGGGCTGGAACTAGATCGCGGATGGCTCCTAAGAGAACGCTTGGTTCTCGGAAGGCTCGGTGCCTCACCATGAATTTTTCCTTGAAGAGGAGGAACCCGTACTCTCTCTCCTCGGGATGCGGCGGTATGTAGAATTCTTTGTTGAGACTCAGATAATATTCTTGAAATTTCCGGCGGATCAGTTGTTCAGTTGAGTTGGCGTTTTGGACCTTTGTTGGTGAGGGTTCGTGATTTTGATTTGTAGTAGCTGAGGGGGTTCCGGATTGTTTCACAGATCTCATCTGGCTTGTAGCAGACTCCATGGGTCTTGAGTGTGGTGCACATGGGACATGTATATTTGGTCCGGCCTCCCCTTTTTCCCCCAATGTGTTCGACCTGGTAGCGGGTCATTCTCTCTGAAAAGTCTGTTGCGGGTTTGAATAGTTTCACGATGTCTTCCTCTCCTGTTCCGACGTTGAGAAGGAAGGAGGCTAGTGTGAACCTGCCCATGTGCTGAACATTCTTTCCCTCGTCAAGACTATCGATTAGGTGTCGGACGCAGGGCGGCATCGCCTCGGACATTGGTACCTTTGGGAGCTCAAACTTCGTCGGGACCCCTAACCATTTGACGACTAGGCCTCTTGCCCTCTCGACCCTTGACCCCAAGAGTTTTGGCACCTCGTTAGGCGTCCGGCTTGACCTTTCTAGTATCTTCGTCCTCACCTCTTCCTCCATTAAGCGGGCTGCCTCATCACGTGTAATGTAGACAAACCCATGGTCTAGGACTCTGTTGGGTAGGTTCCACCGTGGTTCTCTGAGGTGGACTGAGTTGTGAAGGAAGTCCGGTAGGCTGAGGGCGAAGTCGTAGAGTCTCTTGCCCAGCTTGACGTCCAGCCGCTTGACCTTCCACATGAAAGTTGTGGATGCAATGTACTCTAATTTGTCTGGGTCTTCTTGTCTGAGTAGTTCGTAGGCTCTCTTCGATTCGGCGAGCGCGAATCTTCTACGGGCTCTCTCTTCTCCAACGAGACTCAGGATTAGATTTGAGACTGGAAAGGAGAGTATTTCGGCGCTCTCGTTCGTGATGTCCCCTGAGACTCTGCCTTTTGAGAGTGCTTCCTCTAGTCGTCGCTCGGCTCTATCGAGTACGGGGCTGAATTCTGGTGCTGATAGTTCCTCTATGGAAAGTCCTAGCTCTCGCACGTAGTCGGAAGCTTCTGAGAGGAAGGGATATTTTGCTAGGTCAGCCCTGGTTAGCATGCGGTCGTCTTATTCTTGCTCTATTCTGGGGGCGAGATAATAAAGAAGTCTGCCTTGCTGGGGCATTTCGAACTCTACTTTGATGGGCATGTTGGTTGAAAATTCTAGGGAGGTAACTTCGGAGGCGCCTGAGCCGGCCCTTATGATTTCTCCTAGATAGTTCAGGTTGTATGTGGCTCTACACGCCTCTTTCGCGTCTAGCTCTAAGATCGCGTCGCTTCCCTTGTCCATCTCAATGATGGCGCTACTTAGCTCACCGGTCGCTCTGACGATGAACTTCTCGGGACTTACCTCGAGCTTCACGTTGTCGCTTATCGATTGGGCATCGTCGATAATGTCCCGGAGACTGACCGCGGCGATCTTCACCCTCGCATTGAATGGAACTTTCGGGGTTGGCACTTCTTCTGTTGACGGGTCGAGAGTTGGTGTGATGAACTTTCGGACAATCTTGCCCTTCAGGGTTATGTTGAGTTTCTTGTTTGCGTCATCGTAAACAATCTCCACGGACTCATCGCTCCGAGTTCTTTTGAGGAGCTTGAGAAGGTTCGATACGCTCAGGCGTAGTTTTGTCGGACTGGTGCACTCGTAGCTGTCGAAGGCGGTTTTAGGCCATTCGAAGTCGACCATGGCGATGTGGGATGGGTCCATAGAGCGGAGTTTGATGCCTTCCGAGTTCGCGTTGAAATCGGCCTCTTCGATCAGGCTCGAGATGGCGCCAATGAGGTTCCGAAATAATCGGGCGTCGTTCATAGTCGCCTTGAACAAGGGAGCTTTTACCGTTGCTTCCTTTTTGTCGGTTGTTTCCGCTAAAGAGCTTTCTAACATTTGGATTAGCTATTCTCCCGCCAGGTTGCCCCGCAGTTGGTGCATCGGAAGAACTGCGTGGACGACTCGTCTGCGCCCCTCGTCTGGACCAGCCAATAAAAGGCTTCGCGATTACTGCACTTTGGACAATCGGCCTTTGTCTTGGGAAGGGTCCGGATCTTCTGCTCTTCCCGGCTTAGAACGATGATACTTTCCCTTTCGTGAGAGAGCCGGCTGACCACCTTGTCGCCTCGACTGCTCGTGTAGCCGCACTTTACGCAGGCCATGAAGACTTTCTTCTCCTGCTTAGAGGGAAGAAGGGTCGTGCCGCACTTTGGACAAAACTGCAAAAACTTGTCAGCCCATAGGGGAGGCTGCTTCGCGAATTTATCCTTTACCTCATGTGAATTCCCTTTTGCACTTTTAGCTTAGCTAAGAAGTGAGCAACTCTGAGGGGTTCTGGAAGCTTGCCGGTTGTCCAGGAAACGGAAAGTATCTTCTTCAGGGTGGCCGATTCAAGCCGCGTCTTAACCCATAATCGACCTAGATCGCCTTGGAAGCATTGGTATCCTCTGCCATCATTAGGTTTGTCGTTAGAAATGACGATCGTTGGCAGTTTCGTAATTCTTTCCACCACTGTAGAGTCTAGTTGGTCGTCTGGATCGTATTGCATTATGGCTCTGAGCTCGGGAAAATATTCTGACTCGATAATTCTCTTGGCGAGCGTTCTTGACGCATCGTTTCGGGAAGAGGGGAATGAAACTACACCGTCCAGATAGGTCCCGCCGCGTACTATTACGCCGATGGTCAACCTAGGATTACATGTATCAAGTCCGAGTGACCGAATCTCCTTCTTTACAGTGCCTATAGGCCGAATCATTTCTCCAGCCGTGAAAGCGCCAATTCTGCAAGCTTCGCGAAGTTGTTGGCCGGTGTGAGGCTTTCAACTTTCAGGCAAGTCAACATGTCGTCAAGGGTCAAATGCTTCTCTAGCCACGAATGGCCGATCAAAGCTTCAAGCCCGTTTGCTACCTCTCCTCGGCCAACACGTCTCGGTAGATGCTTTCTCAGCCCAGCTTTCACTGCGGCTTCTGCAAGCACTTTGTCTGGAACTCTCGTCCCTCTTGGTCTGCCAATCTTTTCTGTTAGAGCAACAGAATATGCGAAGTTCAATAGAGCGTCGCCGAATTGAGCAAGGCCTTTGCTCGTCAAAATTCTTGTGAGATTCTCTTCTTTTCCCGGACCGATCACCAGCATACATCCCTTGCCATTACGGCGCGAAGAGACTGGCTATTTGTAGACCATGATTGGCAGTAGCTCTAGTGAGTCTAGTATTCGATCAGCTCCTGCTTTTTCCAGTTCCTGTCCTGTGAAGAATCCCTGGGGGAGGCCTATTGTCTTTGCTCCAGCCTTTTTTCCACCTATCATGTCAACTGGCTCGTCTCCTACGACGAAGCATTCTTCGGGTTGAACGTGCAGCTCCTCCATTGCCTTGAGGAATGGTCGAGGTGATGGTTTGACTTCGGTTAAGTCGTCTGGTGTTATCACGGATGGGAAATAATCCTTCAGCTTCCAGACGTCGAGCCGCCGTTGAATTCGCGGTTTCCTCACAAAAGTGACTATTCCCATTCGGAGTCCGTGGCGTTTGAACTCTCTCAACAATTTGACTGTTTTTTCGTCAGGTCCTGTCTGGTCCATATGAGCATCCAGTCTTTCGAAGAACTTTGTTCTAACCTCCTCCTCCGGGAGGTTGACTCCTTGATCTCTCGCTAGCGCTGCTGCGATGCTGCTGATTCTTATGGTGGTGTTCGGATTCTCTCCGTTCTCGATCATTCTGCGGGCCATTTCTAGGGCATCATGCGAGGTGATTGTGATCTGAAAGGAAGAGAGTGTTTCTTCTATGATCGCTATCCAGAGCCTCCAGTCGCCGTATAGTGTGCCGTCGAAGTCGAAGAGGAGCCCTGTGGGCAGTTGAGCCTGTTCCTTCTAGTTCTCGTTCTTGATTGCCGAGCTGAACTTTTCGACGAATTCTTCCGTGTCAGCTCGAATCTTCTTTGAAGCCCGTTCTAGAGCTTTCTCGGGCTGGGCTTCGCCTTTGACCCTTACTGTGATAATTGATTGTCTGAATAGTGGGTGGGGCTGGTCGTAGCCTGCCCAGTCCACGGTCTTATCTTCGAGCAGGGTTTCCTGCATAAGATTTCCAAAGGTATGGCCCTCTCCTTCGACCTCTACCTTCAACAGGCCCTTTGTTCTCTTCAGAACTTTGATTTTCAACTGACAGCACTCGCTTCTGAATGGAAATCCTCCGCAAGACGCCGTCTTTCAACGTTTCTGCAGACACTACATCGCAGTATGTGGCCTGAGAGGACTAGCTCGTTTCCACACTTTGAGCAGTAGGCTTTGGTGACCCCTAGGTCTCGTCCGACTGTGGTCAGCTTCGGAATGCGCTGGCTGGTGTCTATGACTTTTGCTCTTATGATGTCGTTGGGTTTGGTGACGTCCCACATTGATCTTTCGAAGCGTGGGCTGGAGTTTGAGACGTGGAGCATACCGGTGAATGGTAGTGGCATCTTCTTCCCGTCAACGACGATGAGTTGGACTATGGCCATCTTCTCCTGTACTTTCTCCACTATTCCGATAACTGTCGAGCCTTCCTCCGGGACGACAACGGGAACAGTAGCGGTCTTTACGCTTACCACGTGTCTCTTAGAATCCATAGAGGCGACGCCTGTCTGGGATGAGTAGACTATGCCGCCTACCTCTACCGTTCCCCGTCCCGGGTCGAATTCTTCTACAACGCCCAGCCTTTCGCCGGGGACTACGAAGGCGCCGTCGAGCTTGTTGATCATATTTTCTGTCCACACTCGGGACAGAACTTGGCTCCCACTGTAACAGGTTTGCCGCAGTTGGGGCATGGGGAGGTTGCTGCTTGGGGCGGCGTCATTGTGTTACCGCAGTTCGGGCAGAATCTTGCGCCCTGTTGAACCTGGTTTCCGCATTTCGGACAGGCGACAAAAGCGACCTGTGGTTGCGGTTGCATCATGGGCTGTTGCATCTGCGCACCCATTACTTGGGGAATGAGAACCATTCCGGCGCCGAGTCCTGCGCCTCCTCCTTGTGAGGCGCCTAGGCTCGCGCCGATGTCCTTGGCTGTTTCCATGCGAAGTACGTCCGAGGTTGCTGCTCGTTGTTTGATCCAGAAGAGGCGGTCTCGGAACTGGTCTGATGTGTCGATTCCTTCGAATTTGAAGTCCACAAGGTCTGTTCCAAGCCGGTTCAAAGCGTCGTTGATGTTGACCTTGACATCGGTCGATGCCTTGTCCAGTTGGGTGAATGCGGTGGCGAGATCGTATTTCGAGATTACGTCGATGACTCGCTCGTTGATGAAGCCTCTGATGAAATCGTCAACCTGGCCCGTGTTGTAGGCGCCCTGTCCTCCCACGACCTCGTTTACGAAGAGGTTTGGATCCTTGATTCGGAACCAGGCTGTTCCGTGGACCATCAGTGGTGCGAGCTCGGTGGTCTGGGCCTTTGCGCCCCATTTGCCTGCGAACTGTTTGGTTGAGACGTAGATGACGATGGCTGTGAACGGGTTTTTCCCGCCGAAGAATATGCCGTAGGCTTTGGAGATGAGTGGGAGATTGAGGGTTGTTAGGGTGTGTCGTCCGGGTGGAAAGACATCGTAGGCTTTTCCGTCGCGGAGGAAGACTGCGGCCTCGAATTCGTGGACTACGAGTTGGGCGCCAGTTATTATCTGCTCAACTGGGTATCGCCAGACGACGTCGTCGGGTCCGGCGTTGGTCCATTCTATTACTTGTGGCATCTTTTACTGGACTCCTACTATGATCTGTTTCCGGCCATTATACGCATTCTCTAGGGCGTCAACCGCCTTCATCGCGTCGCCGACCTTGCCTTTGGCTTCGGGGAACCTGTTGTTGTCCACTGAGTCTTTGAGCGCTTGTATGGCGGTGTTGACGTTGTCTGCCATCTGTATGAGTTGCATGTCGTAGTTCATCATCCGGTCCAGGTCGGGTTCTTTGACTTTGGTTACGTCGAAGAAGCCGGCGTAGCCGTATTCTGAGTGGTTGATCCGTTCCATTACTCTGTCGAGGCGGGCGAGTAGGTGGTCGGTGTCGTCCCAGGAGTCGTTTGCTCCCTGGTTGACTAGGGAGCGGTAGGTGTCTTTGGCCTGGGATTCGGCGTCGGAGAGTTTCTGGTAGATCTGGTTTCGGATGAGCTTGTCGGATTCTCGTCTCAGCTCCTTCTCTTTGTATCCGTGGAATCCCGGGATGGCCAGTTCGATCTTTTCCTGTAGGCTGGTCTGGGATTTTGCACGGTCAAAATATGGATTGGTTGTCGAACTCAAACTTTCGACCCTGTCTTATTCTCTAAAAGCGAATTCTCCTCTGACTACCTATTAAGGGTGTCAAAACCCGAGTGTCAGAAAAATCGTAACGAGATCATCTTTCTCAATAATCCTGTCCCGATCGGGAGGAAGGTGGGCTATGGAGATCTTGCCTTCTAAATATTCGTGGCTCGTCTCAACAGAGAGGATTTTTGTTAGAGAGACTCGAAGTGATCCGGGGTCAGAGTGTTCTCCTAGGTCTAGCTTGTTGGAAGAACGGTTACAGAACGACTATGTTGACTGATCATTTAGACACGTCAAAGACAGATGAAGACCATCAAACAAGACGAGTCTATTTCCAGAAGCCGGTTCGTTGACTGTCCAGTCTGCAAGAATCACACGATGAAACTGAAACGTACAGTCCAGGTTGGCAGGTGCAAGACGTGCAGCGAGTCATACAAGATCATTGTCCTGTATGTGAAGACGGGAAGAAAGACAAAGTCTGCAACCGTTCTAACCGCTCAGAGCGAGACGAAGCCTCAGCCTTCTCCAGAACCAACCCTACCATCCTGGCAGCTGCCCTCAGACAGTTCTCTATTCAGCGCGTCCACCGAGGGTTCTTCAGGCTTGTCCGACATTGGCTTCGAGTATAGTCACTCTGAGCATTCGGGCGAGTCTGAGTCGACTAGCGGACAATAGACAAACTTCTGGATCAGCCTGAGCGGCCAACCGATTCCGCAGAGCTCGGGTGCTGAGTCTACTTCGTGTCTTTCTTCTTGAAGTCTAGAGATAGACTGTTTACGCAGTAGCGCATGCCGGTCGGCTGTGGCCCGTCGTCGAAGACGTGGCCGAGGTGGCTGCCGCAGTTCTTGCAAAGAATCTCGACACGTTCCATTCCCAGTGTCCGATCCGGCGCCTCTACGATATTGTCTTTGGCCAACGCTGTCCAGAAGCTGGGCCAGCCGGAACCTGAATCATACTTCGTGTCTGATGAGAAGAGTTCAGATCCGCAAGCCGCACAGACGTATACTCCCTTGTCCTTGTTGTGAAGATACTTTCCTGTGAAGGCCGGCTCAGTCGCTTTCTTCCTCAAGACTCTGTACTGTTGAGGGTCCAGCTGTTTCTTCCACTCCTCATCCGTCTTGTTCGTGACCATAAGATCATGATCGCTCTGCCGGTATTTGAACGCCTCACGCTTGCACGATGGTTGAACCTGTCTGAGGCCGGGTTGAAGGCTGGCTGGAACAGCTGTCTCGCGTCACAAGAAAATATTGTCTACCCCCTTTTTTGGAGGGTGGTCCCGTCGGTTGAAACTGATCTAGGCGAGTCTTCCGATTCACGGCTTAGAATAGGCTGGTCGACGGTTTTTCCAGAGTGGAAATCAAGCGTATGGCTCTTCGTGAAAAACTCGCGATCTAGAGTCGCTTACCGCGATTTCTAATCCAGGCTTGTTCTGTGCCTGTCGGGTTTGATGAAGAACATTCTGCGGTTTTTTCGTCTCGAAGAGCCCTTGAGGAATGGGTTATTCTCTGTTAATTCCCTTTCAGAGTCGGGTTTTGTGTCGTGGGGAGCAACTGCTTTTGAGATTTTTCGACGAGGGGTCTCGCCAGTTGAAGCTGTTCCGGGCGAGCTTCGCGTTTCAGGGCGGAGAATGGACCGTCGACTGTTTTCGCTAATGCAGATTAAGCGTAGAGCTCAGCGTGAAGATCTCGCGAGCTCAAATCGCCCACCCCGATTCCGGATCAGGGCTGATTCTGAACGAGTTCCCGGTCCAGATATTTCTTCGGGGCTATTTTGCTTTCCAGGTAAACGCTTTCACCGACTGGAACTCGGCGAGAGCGTCTGTGACCCAGCCGTACTTCTTCTTCTGAGCCTCCAAGACTCGCTTGGCGGTTCCAGAATTCATGTCGAGAAATTTGGCGTTTCCTTCGAGTATGGCCTGGCGCTTTCGGTCATCGGCCAGCATTACAGTTACTGCAGGATTCTGTTTGAGGTTACGATAGCGAGCCGTGGCTTCGTCTACTCCGAGATAGAAGATCCCGTCAACAGCCAGAAAGTCCGTCGGGGAGAGGTGAGGTCGGCCGTCCGGTCTCACTGTAGCTGCAAGAGTTAGGACCCGACTGTTCGCCATCTCGATCACCTCGCTCGCTGTAAGGGGATTCTGGCTGTACACTTTTCTGGTGTGCGTGCTGGCTTTGCTTAGAGAGTTCTTGATAACCGAGTCTAGGCTGGACAATGATGTTTCGGTTTCGAGAGACACCGTCGGGACAGATAAGCTGATTACCCTACCTGCAACCTTGCAGCCTTTCCTACAAACGGATTCGCCAGCTTCTCATCACCAATCGTAGTCTCAGGTCCGTGGCCGGGATAGACAATAGTCTCATCGTCTAGTTTGAAGAGTCGCTCCCTGATCGAATGCAGGAGGGTGTTGAGATCTCCTCCTGGAAGATCGGTTCGGCCAATAGATTGGTTGAATAACGCATCACCAGTCAAAACGTATCCGTTCCCGGACAGGCTGATGCTGCCGGGCGAGTGACCGGGAGTGTGGAGAACCCGAATCGTCTCGTCTCCCAATCTTAGAAGATCACCGTCCTTGAGAAAGCCGTCAACCTTAGGCGGAGGCGGAACCTCGAATCCCATCAGCTGGCGTACGCGCGACTGCATCGACTCCAGTATTGGTAGATCTCCTCTGTGAATTAGGAAGGTGGCGACCTTGGAGTTTCTGACACGATCTACTCCGAGGACATGGTCAAAGTGAGCGTGAGTCGCAACAATGTTCTTTGGCCTGATGCTGATATCTCGCAGGAAACGGACGATTCTGTCCGGCTCATCGCCAGGGTCCACGACAATCGCTTCCCTTTTGGATTCTATTACATAGCAGTTGGTTTCTAGCTTGCCGACTACAAGGGTATGTATGACCACTTTCCCGTCACACCGCATGCCAAGCATATGATGGACAAGAATTCGGAATAACGAGCATTGACCGCAACCACTTAATAGATAGACCGGCCGGCTCTTGTCCCTTTTTGATGGAAAAGCCGGTCGGCGAGGTTGTGCTCACCCGACATGAAGGACGATTATGACTGTGTTTCCGAATTCAGGCGAACCCTTTAACCTCGCCGAAAAGATTTACTCGATCTGATCACAGAGACCCTTAGATTTCGATATAGCCAACCGAGCCAAGAGCAAGGAACATGAAAATGTAACTCCCCTTCAGCCTAGTATACGAACTGCTATTACTTGACTCCCACTGAAACCAATGGCATTGACATGCAAAAAGAGTTCTGCAGACTATTGCGGAGGCGTTATATAGCTCGGGGAAGCCAGAGTTGTCTTGAATATTCTTGGTTTCCAAAAAAGCTCTCTCTATTACGACAATGCTTGTGCTATTAGCCAGCACTTTCGCAGTAGCCTCTGTGCGAGCGAGCGGTTCCAGTACAGGTTTGGAATCGCTTACGGCAATGTCCTATAGGGGCACGACCACCATCACGGACTCAACAACTACAGACTCGAGCATAGGCAGCGGGACAACTCTCGAGAATAGCCCAGCGCCCGACCTTGCTCAGCTCGCCCCGAATAACGGTCTAGGGTCTTCCAAGGTTCCCTCAGCTCACGTGCCAACCCCAAGCGGCAACTCTCTTGCAAAGTCTAACCCAGGTTTCTTCGGCTTCAACGGACTTACTCACCGCGACCAGCGTCTCGCAGGGACAGGATCATACGTCAATACCCAATTCAGCTTAGAACCGCCCGACCAGGGACTTTGCGCCAGCAGCAACTTTCTAGTAGAAACAGTGAACACGGCTCTGGCGGTTTACAGCTCTGCGGGTGCGCGCCTCAAGGGTCCGACAGCTATCAACCAATTCTTCGGCCTCAAGCCTGAGGTCATCCGAGCCAGCCCTCCTGTCTTCGGCGATTTCGCCAGTGACCCTAGATGCTACCATGACCCGACCACGGACGCTTGGTACTTCACAGTATTACAGATCGATACAAATCCCAGCACAGGAGCATTCGGTCCCAGAAGCCATCTAGAACTTGCAGTCAGCACCACAGGTGACCCTGCTGGCGTATGGAACCTTTTCGAGCTCGACGTCACCGATGATGGTGCAGGCGGTACCCCCAGCCATGCAGGCTGCCCCTGCTTCGGCGACCAGCCACTAATCGGAGCGGACGCAAACGGATTCTATGTTAGCACGAACGAGTTCTCGATTTCACTGCTCAACGGCCAGGGAGGCACATATGTGGGGGCGCAACTCTACGCTATGTCTAAAACGATACTGGCTGCTGGAGCCCTTCCTACAGTAGTCCAAATCAATGCGGCAGGCACCCTTTCCTCTTTCGGAGGAATCGACTTCTCCGTCCAACCATCCACAACCCCGCCCGGCGGCTCCTATGCGACCAACACGGAATTCCTTCTCAGCACCCCTGACATCCTTAACCTTCTGACCAACCGTCTAGCGCTCTGGGCACTTACGGGAACCAGCTCCTTGAACAGCGCCACTCCCAACCTCACCCTCACCGTCACAATAGTCGGCTCGGAGGTCTACGGAGTACCACCCAACTCGGAACAAAAGGACGGGTTCAGGCCCTTAGGTACAGTGGTGATTCCCGCTCTCGGAGGAAATCCTGGGAAACTCGAACTCCTCCAGACAAACGACCATCGGATGCAACAACTAGTCTACGCAGACGGTAAGCTTTGGTCTGCGGTGACCACCGCTGTCGCCTTTAAGAACAGCCCCATTCAAGCAGGCATCGCTTTCTTCATCTTGTCCCCATCGCTGGCTGGTGGAACCCTAACCGGTTCGATGGTCAAACAAGGCTATGTAGCAGTCGTCGGCGAAAGCGTTTTCTTTCCATCGATAGGCGTAAACTCTGCGGGCAAGGGTGTGATGACCTTCACCCTCGCAGGTCCAGACTTCTTCCCCAGTGCTGCTTACACCACCATTGACGCTGTTAACGGCGCTGGAGCAATTCATACTGCTGCCCCCGGTGCCTTGCCTGAAGACGGTTTCACAGGCTACCTGTTCTTCGGCGCCTCAAACAGGGCCGCCCGCTGGGGTGACTATTCCGCAGCTGTCGCAGCACCAAACGGGTCGATATGGCTAGCCGTGGAATACATCCCGAACCTCCAGCGCACACAAAACGCCAATTGGGGCACGTTCATAAGCAACGTGACTCAATAATCCCCTTTTTTTTGGTACCAAATCGAGTCCTATCATTCTCGGATGACTTACCGCTCGGTCTCCGAAACATTCTCTAATAGCACAGAGCCGCTAGGTCACGGAGACTCTCGTCGCCAACTTTGACAAAGGGTTTCGGGAGTTAGCCGTTTGGCAATACGGCGAGACAACCACGAACCCGATCGGACTATTATGTTGGTCGCATGACTCAGACCTGACGGCCCAGCGTTAGCGATCCATAGAACGGAGAGGCTGTTCAGATCGACCGCTTGACGAGCCCTTGGAAAAGAGATGGGCATAAAGTCTCACTACCAGCATATTCATGCATATCTCAAACCAAGTAAGCACTCGTTTCTTCACAAGACCGCGGCTTGGGCTACCAGTGTAGGACTGCCCATGCGTCGTCTCACCGAATCCTTAAACTTGGATCAGCTCAAAGGCTATTCGGGCCAGGGGCTAGGAGTGAGAACATCTCACAGAATAGTTTTCGGAAACTCTCGTATCATGGAGGAGATCCCCGATGAATCCATCCAACTCATGGTCACAAGCCCGCCATACTACAACGCGCCCTTCGACTACCCGGACCTCTTCAAAGACTACGAGGAATTTCTCGCACTGATTCGCGATCTCTCTAGGGACCTCCATCGCGTCTTAGCCCCTGGGCGAATAGCGTGCTTTGTGACGGATGACATGCTTGTGAAGGGAGAGAAGTATCCTATAGTGGCAGACATCACGAGGCTGATGATAGACGCAGGCTTTCGATATCGGGATCGAATAGTGTGGGTCAAACCGAAGGGCTACGTGAGAATAAGTCGGAGAAGCGGGGTTGTTCTACAACACCCATATCCAATGTACTATTATCCTGACAATATTCAGGAAAGCATTCTCATCTTCCAGAAGGGCAGGTTTGACTACTCATACCTGCGAGAACTGCCTTTGAAAATGCTGGAGAAATCTAGGGTTCCTCTACAGGACTACAACGATGATGAATGGCATCTGACCGTGTGGAAGATCACCAATGTTCTGCCTCTAGGACCCAGACTGGAGAAGGGTATTGCAGCATTCCCAGAAGAGATTCCGAAACGTCTGATCAAACTCTTCAGCTTTCATGGCGAAACTGTCCTTGACCCCTTCTTAGGGTCTGGTACGACAATGAAAGTTGCGCAAGAATTGGGCCGAAATAGTTGGGGCTATGAGATTAACCGCGGACTGAAAAAAATCATCATACAAAAGTTAGGGAAGAACCATCGGTCAGACTCGAAGATCGAATTCCGGTATCAACAAGAATCGAAGAAGTCTCGCCCATTTGTCCCCCCGAGACAAGTCACAACTCAGTCACCGTAACGTGGCGACCTGACGGACATGAAGTCCGTTCAGTTATTCCAGTAGGGACGGGTCGTTATGAATTGAAGCTTTGCCTCTAAGAGATCCCTGTAAAAGTCACCATCGCTCTCATGCATCTTTGACAAGACCCGGCTGGCCGTCTGAGGCCCAACCCCATAGACAGACTGAGCGATAACAGCCCTCCTCCCGTAGGCAATAACTAGGTCGGCAGAACGGCGAGCCTTTGTCAAAGACTTCTGCTCGTTGTCGTCCAGTGACTGCTTGGCCCGCTTCTTCCGAAGAACGCTCGTCACATAGCCGCTGGACCAGAAGACGGGAGCTACCAGCTTGGATCCACATATCTGACATGAAGGATGTTCAGAAAGACTAGCGATAGTATGAGTTCCGGAATGTCGACATGTCGGTAGAGAATGTGGTAAGCTAGTGGGGTGGGCTTGTCTTTGGATCGGAAGAATCTAACGTCGAAGTTGCGTTCTTTGATTCGCTTGAAGATCTTCTTGACTCCTTCAAAGTCGGCCCGAACGACCTGAGCCTCGCGAATCGTCTCGTCGTAGATTGGAGTTAGCCGGAATCTCACCTGCAACTCTTTCATTGCCCCGCCGTACATGAGCCGGCCACGCCTCAAAGCTCCAAACCTCTCAGCGATCTGCTTCATCTGCAGCTCCCAGGGAAAATGTCGGTGCAAAACACCATGACACGCACCTCCCAGGACTGGCTCGTCGACCCCGAAGACCCGCTTGAGAAAGAGATCTTCGAGATCTAGATCCGCTGTGTCCGCTGTCATCTCGTAGAGTATCCTGTAAGAGTCCCACCACCACATTCGTACGAGACCTTGGCGCCGAAAGAGTTCCTCGATCACCTCGCCCAGGGTGAAGTTGAGGACGTCTCCGAAGTGAGTGTGAATAATGATGTAGCGATCAAACCCCTCTATCAGAACTCGTTCACTGGTAGGGACGGGAGCGCCTGTGGCCCTGTGAGTCTCTATCTCTTCGACAACCTTGCGTACTCCGTACGGGTCCGCGGGCCATATTCGGCAGAACTTCTCCACAACGGGAGCGCGGGTCTTGTACTCGTCGAACAACTGGTCGATCTGTTTCCGATACTCTCCCACTCGGACCGCCAATTCACCGGGAACCGGGAGTATCTGTCCGTCCCATCCCGGAATAGCGGCAGTAGGATCGTTGACTGGGAGAACGTACACCTTCCCGTCATCCGTGATCTGTTTCATCTGCCAGACCCGCCCCTTGACTATAAAGTTCAACCCAACATGGGCCATCGTGAGCATGAACTCTTCGCCGAGTATTCCAACAGCCTGCTGGTTGGTTAGATCAACCACCTGGTAGCGTCGCTCGTCCGGAATCATACTCAGATTCTCATAGTAGTAGATCCTCGTCCGGGAGGTCCGGTAGAGCGTCTGATCGTCTCGTCTAATATACCCCATTTTCCGCATGAACTCGACAACCTTCTCCAGCTCAGAATCCTCGAGCCCAGAGTAGGGAAACGCGCGCCTCAGAACTTGCTCGACGTGGGCGAGGGGAACGCTACCTTCCGAGTCCATCAATAGACCCGCGATTTGGTGAGCTAGGACGTCGAGCGCTCGGTGATGAATGACTGTTGGTTCGAGCCGGCCTTCCTTGGCCAGATCGATGACCCCTATCGACTCCAAGAGATCCTCCGTTGAGACAGCTACGAGGACTCCGTGCGAGGTTCGGGTGAGACTGTGGCCGGATCTTCCTACGCGTTGCACGAGACTATTGACCTGTCGTGGAGACATGTATTGGACGACGAGATCTACAGATCCAATGTCAATTCCCAGCTCTAGTGTGCTAGTGCAAACGAGTCCTTTGATCTGGCGGGCCTTGAATGCTTCTTCGGCTCGAACTCGCTCCTCTTTGGGAAGTGAGCCGTGATGGACCATTATCTTCTGGTCCATCATGTTGAACTTTGAACCCAGCATCTCCGCGTTGACGCGACTGTTGGCGAAGATCAGAGTGGAGTCATGAGCTTCAACAAGATCTGAGACGAGGGCTAGCCGGGCAGCTGCTTCGGGCGCTGTATAGAGGCGTCGTGCCAGTTCTTGATCTTCTTCACCTGGAGGCGGATACTCGATCTTGTATCGAGTGTCCTTGCTCAGGGGAATCTGAACGATCCTAACTGGATTGCTGCCTCCCAGAAACTTCGCGATCTCATCTGGGTTCCCGACAGTGGCAGACAACCCTACCCTCTGAAAACTCGCGGGGCGAATCGCTTCTAGCCGTTCCAGGCCGACAGTGAGTTGAACGCCTCGTCGATCGCCTGCCAGTTCATGGATTTCATCGATCACGACTGCTTTGACGTGTCGGAGATGTGATCTCATCCTCTTCCCGGGCAGAATGGCTTGTAATGTTTCAGGTGTGGTAATGAGAAGGTCTGGGGGCCTACTTGCCATCCTTCTGCGAACAGCCGCGGGTGTGTCCCCGTGTCTAATTTCAACCGAGAAACCTAGCTTGGCGGACCAGACTTGTAGTCGTTTGAGCAAGTCTCGATTCAGGGCTCTGAGAGGAGTGATGTAGAGTAGCGAGATTCCTTGCCGTGCCCCATCTTGGACCATCCTATCAATGAGGGGCAGGAGAGCGGCCTCCGTTTTTCCCGAGCCGGTCGGCGCGATTATCAGAACATTCTCGCCGTGAGCCACCAGAGGAATGGCCTCTGCCTGAGGAGGTGTGGGCTCGGAAATTCCAGTCTCTTGAAGAAGACTCTTCAAGGGTGGTGAGAGAAGAGTGAAAGCTTGTGTCAAGGCTGGAACTGCCGGAGGAGGACCTATTCCTCTCCTCTCTGGAAGATAAACTTCCTAGGTCACGAAAAGTGACCTTGGCTGCGGCCCCGATGAGCTAAATCCACGATCAGGTCCGATCGCGTATTCTTTGGGTTTCCGAAGACCATGGTCTATTTCTTCTCAGTAATATTTTTCACAAAATCCCGGTAGGCTTCGGGTCTCATCAAGGTACTGAGTTCCTTCTTCAGATCGTCTGGCCTGATTATTGTAATCCATCCCTTCTCATAGGGACTCTTGTTGACAAGCTCGGGAGCATCAGAGAGTTCGCAGTTGACCTCAAGGACGACACCGGAGATCGGGGAGTATACGTCGGCGACTGCTTTCACAGATTCCACAGTGCCAAGACTCTGCATCTGCGCCACCTTGGCTCCCACCTTCGGAAGGTCGACGTACACGATTTCGTGTAGCGAATTTTGTGCATAGTCAGTAACGCCTATTCGACAATCGGCGCCTTCAACGTGGACCCATTCGTGCTCTTTCGTGTAGTAGAACTCTGCTGGAATCTGGAATTCGCCTCTCAAAGTCCATACACAGAATTTCTAGGCAGGAAGCGTCTCGTATAATAGTCTGGTCTCCAAGATCTTTCAGTCTAACTCTTACCAGCCTCAACCTCTTTCAAGAGTGCGGACACTTGCCGCCAGCTCTTAGCCTTCAGAACTTTCGGCATATCTCCCACGGTCCGGTTCCAGGGCCTCTCGTAGAGCACTCCCCATGCAGTTGGGCTTCGTGAGATTAGGGGCATGAGGTCAGGAGCATCATCAATGTAGACGTCATAATCTAGGAGAACTTTGTCTCTCCAACCTAGGACCCTTACAAAACGGCGATATCGAACCTTCTGACTATCGACCCAGCTTCTAGCGGCCTCTACAGTCCTCTTGCTACGACCAGTGACGATGTCAAGGTCGCCAAACTTCTCGATCCGTGCAACCTTCTCAGCGATCTCCGGTTCTGTT
>WNFE01000359.1_pt1 | contig 32080 bp, 27 predicted proteins | sample 5400451 | NCBI WGS metagenome assembly WNFE01 (sample SAMN13153344, study PRJNA577476) | soil metagenome | isolation source: 200 cm saprolite under Douglas fir tree site 2 hole 2 | place: USA:California | collected 2015-04-18
CCCCCCGGGGATTATGCATTGACGACAGATTTTTCGGGATCGATCAGAAAAGTCCAGATCAGCGCGCCGCTGAGCAACATACCGGCAGTCACCAGGAAAGGAGCAATCCAGGAACCCCTCTGAGCAAAAAAACCGAAAATTACGGGAGACACCGAGGCGCCCAAGGCTCCCGCCATGTTCATTACTCCAGTCACAGTGCCGCTATATTCGCCACCCACGTCCATGGGAACCGCCCAAGCAGGTCCGATCACCATTTCCAGAAAAAACAGCGAGGCTGTTAAACAAGCGACGGCGGTTGACGCCGAATGGGTCGTCGCAGCCGGTATCAGGCAAGCGGCGGAAGCCAGCATGCACGGCGCGGCCACTATGCGGCGGGCAAACTTGAGTTTTCCTGTCTTTTTGTAAACTCTGTCGGTTAGCGATCCTCCCGCGATATCTCCGACCATTCCAGCCAGGAGCGGGAGAGACGCAACGATGCCGAGGGACTTGATCGACAGGTGCCGATACTCGAGCAGGTACGTAGGAAACCAGGTGAGAAAAAAATAAGTCCCGTAAAAGAAACAGCAATAGCCGGCCGCGATGTACCACATATTGGGCGAACCAAAGATGGTTTCCCACGGCACAGCCGGACGTGACTTTGGATCGACGGATGGTTTGATCGAACCGTCCGGGTTCCGTCCTCGTATGTGAGCCAACTCCGCCTGATTGACGCTCTTGTGTTCTTCCGGACGATTTCGGTAGAACGCGTAGAAGACAGCCGACCAGAGCAGGCCCGCCGAACCAAAAATATAGAAAATGGTGCGCCAGCCGAACGCCACCATGATGCTCACCGCCACGAGTGGCGTAATCGCGACGGCAAACCGGCTGAAACTATGCGTGACGCCGTGCACGAGCCCGCGTTCGGATTTTGCGAACCACAACTGCATGGCGCGAGTGGCGATGGGAAACGCGCCCGCTTCGCTCAATCCAAGAACAAAGCGAATACTAATAAGGGTAATTACACCTGTGGTTAATCCAGTCAATACAACGGTCAGCGACCAGAACGGGATGATCGCCAACAGCACCCTTCTGGGCCCGAAGCGGTCCCCCAGCCACCCTCCGGGGATTTGCCCGATTGCATAAGCCCACAAAAACGCGCTGAATACAAATCCCATCGCGGTCTTGCTGAGTCCGAATTCCTTCGCGATGGCCGGCGCGGCGACCGAAATGTTGCTGCGGTCCATGTACGTCAGCAGGTACATCAGGCTGATCAAAAACAGGACCATCCACCGCGTGTTTGTCGGTTTGAATGCTGCGACCTGTGAAATGGCGCTAGATTCCAGGACTGGCGGGAGGTTGGTATCCAAACATTGTCTCCGTGATCGCTGGCCGGCACACGCTGGGACGCGATAGGTCGCCAGGCGATGAGGCCGCGCGATTCCCTATGTTTCATCGACGGCCTAACCTGCATTTCTGACAAGAACTCTGTGGAACAGCGCAGGTCCCCGTGCGGTCCAGTAGCACAGGCTTCAGCCTGTGTGGTTTGAGTTTCGGTCCATCGACAGCACACAGGCTGAAGCCTGTGCTACTCAAGATGCCATCGCAGCGCAGCTCCATTACGCATTCGCGAAATACCCGTCCACACTCAACGGAGTCACGAAATTGCTGGGGCGCGTCCGGCTGCGGTGCGATCGATCGCGCCGGCTTGCCAGTCCGAAGTGAGACCGTCGGGAAGGATGTCGACCGGCCGCCCTTCTTCCGCTGACAGATCAGCCGCCTGGTAAACCTGCATCACCATCCTCGCGTGCTCGGCAGTCACCAGAGGGGGACGCCCCTTCGCCACGCACTCGAGAAAATGGATCGTTTCCGCTTCCATGGGGCCTGCGTACACATGCGCGACCTTTTCACCGGGCATCGTCGAGATCGGGAATTCGATCCCCCGCTTCATCGTGTTCAAGCTGACGTCGCGATGAGTATCATCCACCATGATGGCCCCTTCGGTGCCGACCATCTCAATCCACGTCGATGAGAAATTCGGATACGCGGGGGGAAGCACCCAGCCGGCGCCAATTGTGAAAACGCAACCGTCGTCGAGCGTAACGACGATCCAAACGCAATCCGGGACGTTATGCGTCGCCTTCATGATTTTGTTCACTTGCTGCGCGTAAACGCGTACGGGCTTTCTCGGCGAGAAACACCAGAGCACAAAATCGATGTCATGCGTCGCCTCCATGGCGGCAGGCGAAAGCTTGATGCGGCCTCCGATTTTGTTGCCCAGGTTGCGCGTGATGTGCCTGCTGACCAGCGCACTGACGGGCTGGCCGATCGTGCCGTCCTCGATCGAGCGTTTCACATAGGCGAACTTGGGATTGAAACGCTGCGAATATCCAATCGTGAACAACAAGGATTTCGCCCGGGCCAGAGCGATCAATTCATCCGCTTCGGATAGTTCCAGCGCAATGGGCTTCTCCAGAAACACGTGCTTGCCTGCCAGCAGACTTTCCTTCGCCATCGGGTAGTGCGTGGTCTCCGGAGTCGCCGAAATAATAATGGAATTGATGTTCTTGTTCTCGAGCAGCGTCCGGTAATCCGTGGTGGCGGTGACCGGCTTCGTCTTCTGCGCAACTTCCTTCAGCCGCTCTTCCTTGATCTCGGCAATGTGCAATTCGCTCACATAGGGGCTCGCGGCGCAGACCTCCGCGCGTATACCACCACACCATCCGGTTCCGATGATTCCAATGTTCACTTTGTTCATAATTTCTCCATCCGTTAAGGACGCTTCGGATCCCACATCTATCTTTGGAACTCACTGACCTTCACGAGCATCAGCGTTTAGTCTAACAAAAACATGGCTCCAAATGTACTGCTTGAGAGGCGCGGTTATGGCTCAATTTGCCGGAAGCACCCATGCGTCGATGGGACGGTTTCGGTAGCGCCGGCGGCCCGCCGGCTCCTTGCCCTTCGCTGGAGCTTCAACACCGCCGGCAAGATGCCGGCGCTACCTTAGGTCGCACCAGCGTGAGTCCGACATAATTCCGAGCCCATTTGCGATCAACTCGTTAGGGCTTGTAGCTTCAAACTGCATTCGCACTCTGGCTTGACACCCCTAACCGGGAAACGTAGAGTCCCGCTACTGCGACTCGGAGCCTTCGCCATGGAATATCCCAGAAGGCAGTGATGCATAGAGACCCCGTAGAGGGCGAACGTGCGTTCTTCGACAAGAAATCTCATGCATTTGAGAAGCACTCGCTGGATGGGGGGCGTAGCCGGCCTGCTTCTGTGCGGTGTCGTGCATGGCCAAACCCAACGATCCTCTTTGACTTCGATCTATGACAACATCGTCATGTTCGATGCACCGAGCGCGGGCAAGGACGCAGGCCAAGGTACGAGCCCTCAAAGCATCAACGATGACGGCGAGATCACGGGATACTACAAAGACGCTGCCAGCGTGCTGCACGGCTTTGTGCGGCACAGGGACGCCACTTTCACCACGTTCGATGCGCCGGGCGCGAGCAAGAAAGCCACTCTGGGCACATTTCCCCAAAGCATCAATAAGAACGGTGAAGTCGCCGGCTACTACTTCACGGACCCAAACGGCGTGCGCCATGGTTTTGTACGACTCATGGACGGTACATTCGCCAAGTTCGATCCTCCCGGCAGCGTTGGCACCGTCGCACGCAGTATCAACGATATGGGCGAGTTTACGGGAAATTACGTCTCGTACGACGTGGCGCACGGGTTTATTGGACGCAAGAACGGCATACCCACAACGTTCGATCCGCCGGGCAGCGACAATACAGCCCCGCAAAGCATCAACGCACGCGGGGAGATCGCAGGATACTACGCGGATGCGGACAACGGTCTTCATGGTTTTGTGCGGCACGCGGATCGGACGTTTGCCAAATTCGACGTTCCGGGAGCGGTTCCGAGCAGCGGCAAAGGCACTCTTCCCATGAGCATCAACTCAGACGGGGAGATCGTTGGGTATTACCACACGGGAGCGAACGGCGGGATTCACGGTTTCGCGCGCCACAAGAATGGCAGCTTCACCAAGTTCGATCCGCCGGGGAGCATCACGGATAGCGCCACACATCTGGACGAAGAGGGCTACATCCTTCGGCCCGCTACCGCCGCCCTCAGCATTAACGAAGACGGCGAGATCGCGGGATACTTCGGGGATACGGCGGGAGTGGTGCATGGCTTCGTGCGGCATACAGACGGCACTTTCACCACATTCGAAGCTCCGGGAGCAACCAAGAGCGGTAACCTGGGTACATTTTCGGAGTGCATAAACAACGGCGGAGATGTCACAGGTTATTTCTACGGGGGCGCGAATGCCGTGCTCCATGGCTTCTTACTGCGACGACTTCGGAATCCTGCGAAAGGGGAATCGAAAGATTAGAAGAGAGCACGATGAATCCGGTTTGCTACGCGCGGCCCGAGGAGAATTTCTATTGCGGGTGCTCCAGCATCCCTAACTGCTTGCCATCGATAAATATAACCTTCTGAAGAAAACCCGTAGGCGTGCCGTTCTTCGCGGGGCTGAACGTAACTGTAACTTGGTCTCCCGGCCTCACCGCATCTTTCGTCCAGCCTGCTCTCGCCAGCTTGCCAGGACTGAGAGTTTCGATACTCCAGTGTACGACGCTGCCTTTGCCGTCCTTCACGTCGAAGAGAATCTTGCTGTGTGGACTGGCCCACATAAATTCCGTGACTGTTCCCTTTAGCGTAAGCGGCTTCTTCTCGTCGTACTCAGCATTTCCGTGGTGCGCAAAGACGGGGGCGGAAATGATCAGAAGTGCGATCGCCACAGCGAAGAATGAACGTGGGATTCTCATCTCGGCGACTCCGTGTCGTCAGGACCTGGAAGAAGGCCGTACTATACATCCGGCGATGCTGTCAAACAACGCGGGCGCAACCATCCCGGCGCTTCCTACGGAAGGACAAACAAGACGCCCGCCTTACAGGCAAAGTGCAAGGCCGCATTTCATTGCGGCGGACTTCACTCCGCTGTGCTTAGGGTGCGGACTTGGGATTCAAGGGCGGCAGAATATTCGCGTTCTGATGCCAGGTCGGATTGAAGCTTTTTGATCAGAGATTCAAGGCGGCGAATTTCCGCGCGTAGTTTTGATAACTCCTGCGAGCTACCTGCCGGGGCTTGATTCATAGCCGCAGGCGGAGCTGCGGTTTGTGCCGCCCGAGGCATCGAATGGGAGGCGAGAGGTGCCGGCCTTGGCGCCGGAGGCACTTGGGGAGAAAGATTGGCGGCGAGTTCGAAAAGCTGAGTAAGCGGATTGGGCTGTCCAGCATTGTTCTGCGCGGGTGTTTTTTGCGGTTCGGAGTGATCCAGGAGTTTTTTGACTCGCGCAACCAGGTCCTGCGGATGAAACGGCTTTCGAATCAATTCGTCCGCTTTCACTTCGTGGGCCCGCTCAGCGACCTCCTTGTTGACCACTCCGGACATCAAGAAGACGGGGGTCCCGCCAAAGAGCGGATGCTGCTTCACATACTGGCAGAGCTGGTATCCATCTTTGTCCGGCATGATGACGTCACTGATCACGGCATCAGGCGCCGTTTCGTCGAACTGAGCAACGGCGGAGGCCATGTCGGCGCATGTCACGACGTTGAAATTCTCGCGACGAAAGGCGATCTTGACCACCTCACGCATTGTGGCGCTGTCATCGATGAAATACACATTCGGTTTGGAGCGCGGCTCGCGCTCGGGAGTGTCGGTCATGGCAGTTCACTTTCCGCGTGCTGACGTTGTGCCTCGTCGAACTCGCGCATGGCATCGAGCAACAAATCCGTGGCGCGCCGATGTACGGTTCGCTGGTTCGCAACCGTGCCGGTGACAAGTTTGTAGGACCCAATGCCCGTCTGCTGGCAATCCTTGATGATCTGGATGACGGCTTCTTCCCCGATCAGCTTGCCGCATTCGGCGTGATGAATTTCGCCGCCTTCGAAGAACATGACCGCGTCGGTTTCACCTGCGTTGACGTGCAACGCGCCGGTTTGCCGCCCCTGATCGAGCATCTGGATGATCCCGGGCAAATCCAGGTGCGCAAGATTTCCGCTCAGGGAGGTCTCCGCCGTTGAGAGCATCTCGGTTGGCTGGAATCCATGGCGTGAACTCCGCACGAAAGCACGGATGTGCGCGGCGATGTCAGCGGGATTTCTTCGGCGGTCGATGAAATCGTCGCAGCCGGCGCGGTAGGCCTCCAGAGGGCCCTTCTCCACACTGTTGCCCAGGGCCATTAGAGGGGTGTTCGCCGTTTTTGGATCGTTGCGGAGCATGGGGACGATTTCGAAGGCTCCCATTTCGCGGAGCTCGGTCGCGCACAGGATAATATCGGGCGGATTCCATTCAATCATGGTGAGCGCGTACGACGCCACCGGGTGATGGAGCACTTCAAAGCCTTCCTTCTGCAGCGCTTCCGTCATGCGCTTGACGAAATAGACATTGCTGTCAATCAGCAGCACACGCAGCGTCGCTTCGCCCGAGGTCACGACAATTCCTCCAGCTCAGGGACCCAATTGTCCTTGTTGGCGGCGCTGATGGCGATCGCTTTTTCGAGATCCAAGACTTGAATTTGTTCCCCGTTGAGATCCAGGTGCCCCGCCACAAAGCCGCCATCGTCCCCCGCAGGCAGCATGATTCCGCTCACAAGTTCACACGCGCCTTGAACGGGGATCGCGCACTTCTCGGGCGCGTTGGATATCTGGCGTTCGACCACCAGGAAGAATCGTGTAGAAGGAGACGGCGCGCCGGACACGCCGGGACCCAGGTCCAGCACTGGAAGAATTCTTCCACGCCGCAAGACAACCCCTGCAATGAGGGGCGTGGTGTGCGGAAATGTAAATAACAGTGGAGAGGCAATCAGTTCAGCGACTCCTTCGCGGGGCAAAGCAATCCGGCGTGTCCCGACCTGAAGGACGACGAAAGAAGGGACGAGATTGCTGGTTCCCGCGTTCACACCCGTTCCCTTTCGTGCCGCGACGCTCCCAGGGCATGGCCCGCGGTCTGCAGTAGCCCTGGATTCTCCTCTTCCAACCGCCGCAGCTCCTCAGCAGTCAGAAATCCCCGTGGATCGGCAACCGGCACGACCTTTCGCCCCAAAACCGTGAGGCCCCGGTACCAAACACGCTCTTCTCCACAAAAAGACCGCGGCAGCCCCAATAGAACACGCATCTCCGCCATCTCCTCAATTCGGTCCACCAGGACAGCGACGGGGACCGCCCGCAGGATCAACACCGACGTGGGCCGGGAAAGAGGAAGATGGAAATGCTCATATCCGCTGACGACGTAATAGGACCGGGAGTCGCGTTCGACAATATGGCGAACTTTCTGCAACACAGGGCGGTCGAGGTCCACGACATTTCCGCCCAGGCTGTCCGTGCTCCGGATCTCTTGGACCGACGACGCAGAGATCACAAAGCAGTAATCGGCAATGGAAAACATAACGACCTGTTCTCTTGGGCGAGCGTCTCGCGCCATTGGACTTGAGTTTGCCGGCTGAGTCATCGTGATGCCACAGGCTGCGTGGGGCGAGAAATAGCGTCCACGTACTTTTCGATGGCCGCGTACATCTCGTCGATGCCGACGACTTGATCCACTGCCCCTGTTCGAATCGCCTCCGCGGGCATGCCAAAAATGACGGAACTCGCTTCGTCCTGGGCCAGCACCCAGCCCCGGGCGGTTTTGACGGCCTGGATCCCCTGCGCACCGTCGCTTCCCATGCCAGTCAAAATGACTGCGACAAGATTAGCTCCGGCATAGCCTGCCGCGGATTCGAACGTGACATCGGCACAAGGCCGGTAGCCGGAGATTCTGGGCCCATCATCCAGTTTCAAACGGCCCGTCAGAGAAATCCGCAGGTGGTGCGACCCGGGACAAACGTAGAAGGTGCCGGGGCAAATCGCTTCGTTGGCTTCCGCCTCTTTCACGCGGATTGTTGCGACCTCGGCAAGTTGCACGCTCAACTGCGAGGTAAATGTCGCGGGCATATGTTGAACAAGGACGACCGCGGCCGGAAAATCCTTCGGGAAGCACGGCATCAGACGCATGAGCGTGGCCGGACCACCCGTGGACGCGGCAATCACAACCAGTGGAAATCGTGCGTAGGCATTTCCGGAATCCTTTGTGGACTCCTCTTGCGGCCTGGATTCCTGAGCCACCGCGGCACGGTGCCGCGCCGCAGTGCGCACAACGCGGACTTTCGCCGCCATTTTGAGCTTACGAAGGAGTTCGTCGCTGACGTTTTTCATGTCCAGATCGATGCCGCTTGAAGGCTTCGAGACGAAATCGATGGCGCCCAATTCCAGCGCACGCAGCGTGCTGGCGGCGCCTTGACGCGACTCGGAACTGACAATCAGAATGGGCCGCGGGTTCTGCGTCATGATTTGTTGCGTCGCCTCCAGACCATCCATCCGGGGCATGTTGATATCCATCGTCATTACGTCCGGCTGGAGAGACGCCGCCAGGGTAAGGGCCTCGCGCCCATCCTTGGCCTGCCCGATCACTTCCATGTTCGGATCGGTGCGGATGATTTCCTCGAGGACCTTCCGCATGAACGCGGAGTCGTCCACAATCAGCACGCGTGTTTTTTTCTCGGCGGCTTCCATGGCTAGGCCAGATCCAATGCCGGCGCAACGGGACGCAGCCGTCGCCCGGAGGAATCCATCAACTCCTCGACTACCGTGAGGAGCTGCTCCTCCTGCACGGGCTTGGTCAAAAACGAAGCGGCGCCTTCTTTCATCGCACGTTCGCGATGCTTGGCGCCCGCTCTCGAAGTGACGACGAGAACTGGAATGCGGCGCGTTGCCGGATCCTGGCGCAAATGCGTCATCAATTCGTACCCGTTCATGCGCGGCATTTCGATGTCGGTCACGAGCAGGTGGCAACCTACCTGGGCAATCAGTTCCGCGGCTTCCATCCCGTCGGAGGCGAGCTTCACGCTGAACCCGGCCTTCTCCAGAATCCTGCCAACAAATTTTCGAACGCTGATCGAGTCGTCGGCAACGACCACGACCCTTTCACCCCGGAGTTCATCCACAGCCGCGGCGGGAATGCTGCCGGAGACAACGGCGGCGGCGCCCGGCGCGAAAACTCGAGCCGCGCTGGCGGAGGGAATCACAACGTCGTTCTCCGCCGCGTCCGCGGCGGCCAGCCGGTTTACATCGACCAGGAGGATCAGGCTGCCATCCGGGGAAACCGTGGCGCCTGGAAAGAGTTTTACGCGGCGCAGGTACTGGCCCAGGTTCTTGATGACCACCTCATCCTTGCCCAGAACCTCCTCGACCACAACGCCCACTTGCCGCCCCGCCGCACGCACGATAACCATGCACAAGTAGCCGTTGATGGGCTCAATGGGTGGCAGACCCAGCGCGGTATCGATCCGCACCACTTCCGTGACTACCCCGCGCACCTTGGTCAGCAACTTGCCGCCGACGTCTTCAATTTCCTCCGGGCGCAATCTTCGAATTTCCTCCACGACGGCAAGCGGCATCGCCAGGACGGAGGAGCCCGAACGAATGAAGAGGGCCTGCGAAATAATCAGCGTGAGTGGAACCTTCACGCCGAAACATGTGCCGCGGCCTGCTTCGCTGCGTATTTCAATTTCACCGTTCAAGGAGTGAACGTTGTTGCGGACAACGTCGAGTCCCACACCGCGACCGGCGACTTCCGTCTTCGAGGCCGCCGTGGTGAAACCAGGATGGAACAAGAAAGACCGCAGTTCGCTTTCCGTAAGATGGCCGGCTTCCGTGGCCGGCACGAGCCCGGCGTGCACGGCGGCATGGCGAATCCGTTCGTAGTCGAGCCCGCCGCCATCGTCCTGCACTTCGATAAATACGTGATTGCCACGGTGGAATGCGCGCACGGTCACTCGGCCGCGTTCCGGCTTCCCTGCCAGTTCCCTCGCCGCGGCGTCTTCGATCCCGTGGGCGATGGAATTGCGAACCAGGTGAATCAGAGGATCGGTGATCTGCTGCACGATGTTGTTGTCCAGCCGCGTGTCTTCTCCGACCAGCTCCAGATCCACCGATTTGCCGCAGACTTTTGCGGCGTCGCGCGCGGTGCGCGAAAGTCGCGTATAGAGGTTGCCGATCGGGACCATGCGCGCCTGCGTGATCTCGTCCTGCAGGTGGTGCGCGAGCTTGGTGAACTCATCAATATCGCCGCCCACGCGTCCTACGAATCCTCCCAGCTGGGAAAGCACTTCGGAAATATCGGCGGAAATCTCGGTCAGTGAGCGCGAAAGGATATTGAAGTCGTCGTACCGATCCATCTCGAGTTCAGAGAAATCCAGCCAACCGCCGGAACTCGGCGCGGACACGCCGTCTCCCGGCACGCCCACTTTTCGCGCCGCCCCGGATCCCGCGTTGGGCCTGGCCTGGCCGACTCGGTTGAATTCATATTTCGTCTGGAATTCGGAAACCTTTTCATACAATCGTTGCCGGGAAATGCCCAGTACCTCGACGAGTTTCTTCAACTCCGTCATGCGCCCGACCAAGCGAGTTCGATTAATGACCAACTCGCCCACGCTGTTCATCATCTGATCCAGACGCACAAGCGAAATGCGCACGGACTTCGCCTGGAGGGTGTGCTCTCCCGATGACATGTTTCCACGCGTTGACGGACTCGCAGGTGCGGCCGATATGGCATCCGCTTCCGACTGATCGGCTGGGGCGCCATCCGCGCTCTCGGCCTGACCTTCCAGCATATCTTCGGGAATCCACTCCGTGATCCGGGCCAGGAGTGGGCCGACCGTGGAGCTGATTTCTTCATCGCTCGCCCACTGCCGGTACAAGAACTTCCGCAACGCATCAACTGTTTGCAAACAAACATCCGTGATATCGGCGCTCGGCTGCAGCGCCCCGTCGCGAAGCAGCCCGATCAAATCTTCGAGGCGATGCGCCACCGCGCCCAATCGCCGCAGGCCCACTTGCGCGGCCGATCCTTTGATGGTGTGAACGGAACGGAAAAGACGGTGGATTTCGCCGGTGGTCGCGTTGGACTCCAGGCCCAGCAGGCATTGCGTGGCGATTTGCAGGTGCTCTTCGGCTTCCGGTATGAAGAAGTCCAGCACCTCCCGTGGAACGTCATCATCGTCGGGCAGGTCATCCGCGAGATTGTGTTCAAGCGGAATTGAAGAGTCCCGATCGTCAAGCCCGGTGTCAGAAGACTCTTGTTCCATTTCCGCTGTTTGCGAAGTGGATATGCCCCTGAATGCAAATCCGTAGCGATGCTTGAACGCGGCAATATCGTCGACGGTTTCTTTCCCGTCTGAACTGATTTGCAGGAGGTCAAATTCAAGAACCGAGATGGCATCCGCCAGGAACTCAGTGAGCGGGCCATAGGTGTCAGGACTCAACTGCGCTTTTCGGGCATACTGGAAAATATGCGCCAATCTGCCCGCGATTTCCGAGAAGAGCGGATATCCCCAGCGGCTCGCGGATTCGGTCAACTCATGCGCGGCATCGTAAAGCCGGACGAGGTCATCCCCCGTGGACTGGGGCTCGACAGGCAGAGCGGCGTACTCCCGCAGATATTGCAGGTGCTCGGACGCATCCTGCAGGAATTGTTCGAGCGAGCTGGAATCGCGGGAAGTCATGACCCTTTTCCGAGCACCACCGTGTTCCGCTCGGCTCTGGCGCCGAACGGCTTGACGTAATACTGGCAACCGCCATGGACGGCGGTCCCGAACTTTACCCGAGCGCTCTTCATGGATTCAGAGTGTCCCAGAAAGAACACACCGCCGGGTTCCAGAGCATCGTAAAATCGCTGCAGAAGCTCGTTCCGCCGTTCTTCGGAGAAATACATCAATACGTTCATGCAAAAGATGCAATCCATGCGGCCCACGTACACAGAGCGGGCCAAATTCATCGGCGCAAACGAAATCATTCGCCGAAGACGCGGCCTGACCTGCCACGTATCTCCCAATTTCTTGAAATGCGCCTGCAACCGCTCGGGAGAGACATTCGCGACACTGCGGCCCGCGTAGACGCCGCGCTCCGCGAATTGCAACGCCTCGCGGCTGATGTCCGTGGCGAGGATTTCAATTTGCCACGCATCGGCAAACGGGAGGGTATCCGCTATGGTGATCGCGATGGAGTAAGGTTCTTCGCCGGTCGAGCAGCCTGCGCTCCAGATCCGCAGAGAGCGCGGGTTGCGCCACAGCTTGCGAGCCTGGACTTCGGGCAGAACCACGCGTTCGAGGGCTTGAAAAACGTCCGGATAACGAAAGAACGAAGTTTCTTGCGTGAGAAGACTCTCTAGGAAACGGTCATATTCCACGTTGGACCGGCGAATCCGGCGAAGAAGTCCGCCAGCGTCCGGTTCACCACTTTCGCGCAGATATTGGTTCACGCGCGGGGAGAAAAATCTCTCGCGCGAAGCATCGAAGAAGATCGCCGATCGCTCTTCGAGGAGTGTGCGAAACTCATCGAGTTCCGATGCGGTCACCGCGGCCGGCATCGTGGATGATTTATCGTTGCCCATTCCAGGGATCCTCAGTTCGGCCCAGACCGGCCGGTTTAGGGCGTATTACCGCCTCGCCTCAACGACCGCTGGCTCACGCCTCTCAGGAGCTGACGCCCCGTTCGAACGGAACTGCGACAGCGCATCGACCAGTTGCTCGGAGAGCTTCACCAGGTTGCCCACCGTGCCGGCCGCCTGACGGGCGCTCTGCGTGGTCTGACGAGTGATCCCGGAAATGATTTGCATGGCGTTGGCGACGCCTTCCGTGCCGCGCACCTGTTGTTTCGAAGCGAGCGAAATTTCCTGGACGAGCTCCGCGGACTGCCGCACGACGCTCGAGATGGCCTCCAGCGCCTTTCCTGCCTGATCGGCCAGCCCCGTTCCGACTTCGACTTCCTTTGTGCCTTCCTCCATGACGACGACCGCTTCGTTGGTCTCGGCTTGAATCGCTTTGATGAGCGCCGCGATATCTTTTGTCGCGGTGCGGGAGTGCTCGGCCAGTTTGCGGACTTCGTCGGCGACCACGGCAAACCCGCGGCCTGCTTCCCCGGCGCGGGCCGCCTCAATCGCGGCGTTGAGAGCCAGCAAATTGGTCTGCTCGGTGATGTCGTTGATGACGTTGATGATTTCCGAGATTTCCAGTGAGCGGTCGCCCAGCGACTTGATTTTTCTTGCCGTCGCCTGCACGGAAGACCGAATGCGCTGCATTCCGTCGAGCGTGTCGCGCACGGCGCGATTGCCCTGCTCGGCAGCGTCGAGGGCGCGGCGCGCGGCTTCGGCGCTGGCTTCCGCGTTGTTGGACACCTGCTTCATCGAAACCGTCAACTCTTCGACGGCCGATGACGTATTTGTGATTTCCTGATCCTGTTGTCCGGTGCCGGTGTTCATTTCGTCGGTCGAGGCCAGAATCCGGTTGGCGTTGGTGGAAACTTCCACCGCCGCTCTGCGCACGCGCTCGATAACCGTCGTGAAGTTGTCGAGCATGAGGTTGATCGAATCCGCGACATTCCCGAGGGCGTCGTTGGTGACTTTTCCGCGCAACGTCAGGTCCCCCCGCGCCACCTGATTGATGAGGTTGAGAAGGTCCGTGATGCTCCGCTGGAGCGAATCTTGCGCTTCCTGGTTTCCGTAGGCCTTAGAGACTCGCGCAACCGTCCGATTTAGATTGTCCGCGATCACGCTGTACTCATCATCCACAGGCACTTCAGCCTTGGCTCGTTGATCACCAGCCGCGAACCTTTCAGAAAATGCCGACAGAGCGCCAATTGGACGGAGCACGCGACGCGGCAGGGTTAACAACAGGGCCAGCGCCGTAAAAGCCGCCACCCCCGTGGCCAACAACAGCGCCGGACCAGCGCCGGTCGATACCGCACCCTGGAAAAGGGAGACACCCCCAGATTGCGCACCCGCCGCATAGGCCAATCCGAGCACCGCGAACAGCGCGACGCTATTCCAGATGACCAGCAGCCAGATTGTCGAACTTAACCGGGTCTTCATGACTTCAAAACCTCCATCATTTGCTCTCGAGGCGCGCTTCTTTTCTGCGATCCCTACGGAGCCCTGAAACTTGTTCCTTTTAAATCACGGGTACGGAAAAAACATGCATCAACTGGCGCAAATCAACGACCAGCGCCAGGCGCTCGTCGTGCCGCAACATACCGCGGCAGTGCGGCATGTCCGGCGGCGAGTGATCCAGCAGCGATTGCGACGACGCCGGGTACGTCCCTATCACTTCGTCGGCCGCTATCCCGATGTGCGTATCATCACTCCGCTCGTCTCCAGCCAATACGGCGACGATGACGCTGCGTGGCAGCAGCCCCGGCCGCCGGCCTTCGGTGACCGCGATATCCACCACGGGAATAATCGTGCCTCGCAAATTAAAGACGCCCATCAGGAACGGCGGCCCCAGAGGCACGCGGGTCACCAGCGGCCAGTCCACCACTTCTTCCACTTCCAACACAGGAAGGCAAAAGCGTTCGCGGCCCGCGCGAAAGACGCAAAATTGGCGCGTGGGCAGCGCCTGTTCCACCGACTCGGAAACCTCGAGCAGCTCATCTACCGCCGAATCCGGAGGAAGCGGATCCAAGTGTGTTTCTTCTGGCATCAGGCGAATCGCCTCACTTCACGAAGGAGATCTTCCGGGGCAAACGGTTTGACAACGTAGCCGTTCGCGCCTTGCTGCTGGGCCCAGTAACGGTCGCTCGAAGTCGATTTCGAGCTCACCAGAATGACCGGTATACTCATGTAGGCTTCCGAAGTTTTCAGCGCCCTGCAGATCTGGAACCCGTTGCGCCCCGGCATGACGACATCGAGCAAAATGAGGCTGGGATGCTCGGAATCAATCGTCTGTTCGATCCTGGAGGGGTCGCTGATGCCGATCGCGCGGTATCCACCCTGTTCGAGAACGGTCTGAATCATTCGCACCATGGCCATCGAGTCATCCACGACAAGAATCTTCTTCACTTTCCACGCCCCAATTCAGAGTGCCCCATCAAGAGACAGCAAGTGCCGCGCCACTCGTCTCCCTGCGTTTCTCAATTCGACAACGGCGTCAACACGTTGAAACCGAAATGTTTATGCGACTGCAGGAGAGGATCAGGCATCCGGCGACTCCACCACTTGGTTCTCCCGTGTCTCATGTGTCTCAACGTGAGATTTTCTATCGCTCAGCTCCATCTCGCTCTCAAGCGAAGAGAGCCTTTGAACCATTTCATTCAAGCGCAGCGCCATCGTACGAATGGTCCGCACCTGCTCCCGGCATTCAGCCGGCAGCGGCTCCTCCGAAAGAAGGATCAAATCGGCGTTGCCTAAAAGAGAGGTGAGCGCATTGACCATCCCTGGCCGGGCCTCGAGTAGGGATCTGCCGAGGACTCCAAACCGCTGGTGGGCGTGATTGGTGAGCTCGGCTTCGCGCGCACGTTTCTCCGCGGTGGTGCGGCGCAACACTTCCCGCGTCACGGACAGCAACGCCTCCGTCCATCCCGAATATTCCGGAAGCAGGATCCAATCGGCATGCTTGGCACGGACCGATGCGAGACTCGCAAGGTCACCCACGGCGCACACCGTTGAATCAAGGTGCAGCGCCGGAGCCGCCGGAAACGCCGCGCCCTGGCGCAATGGCCCCACCACAACGAGCACGTACCCGTCGGAGTCCGCCTGCGCACTGACATTCATGGAAACAGCAGTAATGGAGGGAGAATCCAACTCCGTTCGCCAACGGGCCGATAGAGCCCGCACAAATTCAGCATCATCTGAAACAATCAGGATTTGGCCGGAAGTCATCGTTTTTCTTCTTGTCCCGCGTTCCCTTTCTGAAGCTGCTCTGCTTCGTCTACAAGGGAGAGCAGCCGTTTGAGACTGATTCCCAGGTTCACGGCGCTGTCCGTTTTCATGGTGCGCTTCAGTTGGTCGATGCGTTCCTGGAAGCGAGGGATCTCCACTCGGGCATGCGCTACTGCCTGGTGCAGCATCCTGAAATCCAAGAAGCGCTTCCTTCGTTCCAAGGCGGCCGAGAGCATGGCGCGCGCGACAATGACGCGGCGTAAATCATCGGAATCCTGCCCAGAAGCACTGATGAACGCCGCCACTTCCCATGCCGACAACAGGACGCGCGTCTCTTCCACCGTCACGGTCGTCATGGAGCGCCCCCGAACAGGCGGTGTCGCAATCAATTGTTCCCAGATTTTCTCTTCGAGGTTCTCCACATCCACGGCAGCGAGACCGGGAATCTTCTGCCCGGGAGATGGAACTGCTTCCTTGGATGCAGCGGCCGAAATTGTTTTCGCCGGCTGCTTTCCGGCCTGTATCACAAGCCCTGATGGTTTCGCGGACGAGGCCCGTGCTGTGGGCGCCTCCGGCATCGCTGAGGGATTGAAATTGGCGGGAGACTTGCCATTTTCAAGGGAATTGCCCTTCCTCACATCGTCCCGCCCGTCCTTTGTTGCCGCCTTGGTGGCGAACGCCGGGCCGGAAGATGCAGGAGCCGCGCCCAGCGCGTCTTCCAAGTCTTCGCGCAGGCACATCAATTGTTCGTAGGGGCGAAACGACGAGTCTTGTTGGTAATCGCTTTGGAAAGGAGCCTTCCAATGCTGGTGAAACTGCCGCAGCTTCGCGATTGGTTCAGCGGCGGAAAGTGCCGCTCTTCGGCAATCAATCGTCTTGAAGCCGCGCCGTTCCAATTCGTTCAGCGCTACACCAATCGCCCGCAAATCCGCATGGAGCAACTGGATGAATGTCCGCCGAAGAACAAAATTGAACCGGCAAATGGAGACCAGCGCCACGGGGTCGTAAAACATGCCCCCCGCGGCTTCCTTGACAATGCGGCCCTGCTCCATCAGACCTTGTTCGACCAGATCGCGCAGACTGCGGCACTGTTGCGCAGCGTCCAATATGCGATCCAGGGGTTCGCAACACTCCAGTGACGTTCCTTCCACTTCGCCCAACGCGGGCTGAAGAATTTGTGCGACGTCGGCGAACTCTACCCGCACAGCGATCAAATCCTGAGGAGCGCAAAGAACGAAGTACTGAACGATGACCAAATCAATTTTGTCACGGTCGGAAATCTGTTTTTCCGGTTTCAATAGCTGGCGCTGCAGAAAGATACGGAGACCTTCCTCGCGCGCCGCAGCCGGAGTTGCCAGGAATTGCCGGATGTGAACGGCCTGGACCTGGCGGTCCACCTCATCCAGCCACAGAAGGTCGCGTTCGCGGGTTTTCTTATCAGGCCACGTCTCGGGGTTTACCCCGGCAGGGTACGGCCCATCAGGCAGCCCGCATTGCCGTCTTAACGCTGCATAGATTGGATAGACTTCGCTGAACTCATCCCAGGTGTGACTGGAGACGGCTAGGGGCGTCCGCCCTCGGTTCCGGTCTGAGCTAACCGTGATCACCATCAGCCCTGAATAATCCAGTTGCGAACTTCCGTCACAAATCGAGCGGCGATGGCCCGGCGTCCGCCGTCAAATCGAAGACCAACAACGATTGCATCTGCTCCAAGAGAACCTTCGGAATTCTGAAGATGGAATTTATCTTCCAATTCCAACGGCAGCCGCGATTCAAAAAACACCATTGTGGCAGTCCCGTATTCGATCGTTGTGTTCTCCTCGAGACCCTGCCCCTTCCCTCGCGGCACAACTACCGAAATCGGAATACGCATCGGCGTGGCTCCGGGGAAAAGCTGCACCAATCGCCGGAGACCGGACTTTTCCTGAGAGACTGTCTCTAGATTTTCTATTTGGCGCATGATTCGGACCATCGGGCCGTTGGCACTCGCATGTCGTTGTGATTCACCTTCTTAATCGTGAATACACGAGTGCACTCGCTGAGTAATGCAAGAGGACGGCCAAATGGGGGAACGGAGTGGAAGACGACTAACCCATGAGTTTTCTTGATGTTTGCGCGGGGCTTACATTAAGTCTTTTCTACGAATCTCAGTTTGCAACGCCTTGTCTCACCCACATGGTGAATCCTGAACGGTCTCCCAACGAAGCTATCCCTTCCTCCGAACACGCATTTTCAGGGGGCGACCTTCTCGGCTGGCATATTTGAAGGAATCTCGTAGCGCTTGAGCTTGCGGTAAAGCGTTGCGCGGCTGATCCCGAGTAGCTCGCCGGCTTTTGCTTTGTTGCCACCCACCTTATCCAGCACACGTTGAATCGTCAGGCGCTCGAGTTCTTCGAGCGCCATGGTGGAAGACGCGTCATCGTCAACTGCGTCGGCGGATGGCATCCGGCCGGCGCCGGTCCCGCCAAGCAGGGCGGGCGACAAGTCATCTTCATCAATAAGTTTGCGGTCGCCCAGCGTCAATGCCCGGTTGATACAATTCTCCAGCTCGCGAACGTTCCCAGGCCAATCGTATTGCATCAGGAGTTTCATGGCGGCCGGGGTGAATTTGACATTTTCTCCCTCCGCTTGCCGGTCGAGAAAACATTGCACCAATATAGGAATGTCCGACCTCCGGTCGCGCAAGGGCGGGATGTGAATCGAAACCACGTTGAGACGGAAAAAGAGATCCTTCCGGAAAGTGCCCTCCCGGAACGCCGCCTCCAAGTCGCGGTTTGTAGCGGCAACCACGCGAACCTCGATGCTTATGTTTTCGTTGCTCCCAACGGGCCGCACTTCCCTCTCTTGCAGAACACGCAGCAGTTTGGCTTGCAGCTCAAGCGGCAGTTCACCGATTTCGTCGAGAAAAATTGTGCCCCCGTCAGCCGCTTGAAACAGCCCCGTCTTGGATTTCACCGCACCCGTGAAAGCGCCCTTCGCATAGCCGAACAGATCGCTTTCCATCAGAGTCGGCACCAGAGCTCCGCAATCGACAGCCACAAACGGCCGCTGCGCAAACGCGCCCCGGTAATGAATTGCACGGGCCACCAGTTCTTTCCCCGTTCCGCTCTCGCCGCAAATCAACACCGGGGTCCAGGTATCTTTCAGCCGGCCGATCATTCGCAAAACCTCGCGAATCTTCGCGGAGTCGCCGATGATTCCGTCCAACGCCTGATCGGTTTCCACGCGTTCGCGAAGGACCCGGTTCTCCTGCACCAGCCGGATTTTCTCCTCCATCCGGCGAAGCAGCATCCTGAGTTCTTCCACGCGGAAGGGCTTCTGGATGTAATCGTAGGCGCCCGACTTCATCGCTTCGACGGCCGACTCGATGGACCCATGTCCCGTCATGATGACGACCTCTGTTGCGGGAAGCCGGGATTTAATCTGGCGAAGCAGATCGGCGCCGGACAATTTCGGCAGCCGGAGATCGGCAATGACGATGTCAGGGGTGATGGCAGGACTTTGAGCCAATACCGCTTCGGCGCTGTCCGCTTCAGAGCAGAGATATCCAAGAGCGCCGCCCACGGTGACACAAAGCCGGCGAATGCTCTGTTCATCGTCCACAACGAGAAGCCGAATTCTCGAGTCTTCCGGTGTCATTTGCGAGCTCCCAAGAAAAACAATGGCGGCAGGACCCTGCGAATCCGCCGTCACAAAACCCGCGATTCCCCGCGGCGAATCTTGCGCCGCATACCCGCAATCCAATCCAAGCGCGTCAAATTTACGAATTCACATCCGCCAATGCGGCCTAACCGCGGATCGTCGCGCCCGGCAGCCGGATCAAGAAGGTGCACCCTTCGGCGCCCGCATTGTTCTGGCAAAGAATCTCGCCCGTATGCGCGTGGACGATTCCATAGCAGATACTCAATCCCAGGCCGGTTCCCTTTCCCACGGGCTTGGTTGTAAAGAACGGTTCAAAAATGCGGTCAGGATTGGAAATTCCTGGTCCATTATCCCGAAAATAAATTTCCACCAAGCCGGCGCGGGATACTGTTTCAACCTCGATTCTGCCCCGACGCCGCATCGGCTCGATGGCATCAAACGCGTTGTTCAGCAAGTTCAGAAATACTTGCTGGAGCTGGTGTGGGTCGGCAACGACAACCGGAAGGTCTTCCGCCAGGCGTTCCACGATTTCAACATTGCGGTTCGCCAATCCATACGACCGCAACTTCAAGGCTTCCCGGAGGACCAGGTTAATCTGAACGGGCTCGCGCTGAGGGGGCACTTCCCTTGCGAAGCGCAACATATTTTGCACAATCAAACGGGTTCGCTCGGCTTCCTGGAGTATCACGCCCAGTTCCTCGCGGGCAAATTCCGGAAGCTCTGGATTCTCCAAAAGAAGATCGGTGAAGCCGATGATTGCCGACAACGGATTGTTTACCTCATGAGCCACGCCGGACACCAATTGTCCGAGCGCCGCCATCTTCTCGGTGTGCGCAAGTTTGGCTTGAAGCAGCGCCGCTTCGGTCACGTCGGTCATGACAACGACCACACTGTTGGCGCCCCCGCGCTCCTCGCGCATCGAGCTGAGGTGCACGACGAATCGCGCTACGCTCCCATCTCTGCGCAAAAATGGCAACTCCACCCTCTGCACCGCGCCGCTATCCAAAACGGTTCGTAAGGCCTCCCGAAACACGGGGCGATGCGAAGTATGGATCAGCCGTGAGAGCGGAAGGCCCAGAAGGGCTTCCGACGAATAGCCAATCTCCGTTGCACGGTGGTTCACATAGCCGATTTGACCGGACGCATCCAGAACGAGAATAATATTTTGCGTATGATTCAAGATGCTCTGGTTGAAATCGCGCTCGCGCTGCAGCGCCGCCCGGGAAACCTTCTGGTCGGTGATATCGAGAATCAGCCCCCGGTACTGGACCAGCGATCCCTTCGATTCGCGGACCGCCGTGACATGGAGGAGCGCTTCGAGCAAACTCCCGTCCTTTCTCTGCAACGTGGCCTCATGGTTGCGCAGAGAATCCGTATCCGATAGCCCTTGAACCAAGCGGCCGCGCTGTGACTTATGCGGAACGAGGTCTTCAAACAAGTTCTTTTCGACAAGCTGTTCCTGACTCAAATAGCCCAGCATTCGCGCCAGTGCCGGATTCGCTTCCACCATGTGTCCGTCAGGGTTGCAAAAGAAAGCTCCCTCCTGAATACTATCGAATAATTCGCGGTAGCGCCGCTCAGCCTCCAACTGTTCACGAACATTGACAAGCACATGGATCATCTGGGCGTCTTCCCCCAAGTCTGTGCCCATCTTCGTCGTGGAAACCAGGTAGCTGCAGTCTGCAAAAATCTCGACAGGACCTTCGATGCCCTCCTGCTTATCCGAGCAAAGCGGGCAAAATCCGGCGCCCTCCCCACCGTTCATTCCCAAAACTTCGCGAATAGGACGGCCAATGAGTTTGGATGGATGAACTCCGAGTCTATCGGCAAGCGGACGGTTAATGCGGACGATATTCCCCATGGCGTTATGAACGATAATGGGGACCGGAATCGCATCGATTACCCGGACCCATCGTTGGCGCGAGCTATAGACCTGCTCGAAGAGGTGGGCATGATCCAGCAATACCGCGAAAAAGGTGCCCAACAAGGTCAATTGGTCCACAAGGAGTTGGTCCGTTCGACCCGTCGCCTCTGACCGCAGTAGCAAGGCCGCACCGAGCGACTTGCCGTGACTCACAAACGGCACAGCCACCTCTGAATGTTCGCTATCACCTTGGGGGCAGAGAAATTCATTCGCCCCGGTCTCGCAGAACATAGCCTTCCCAGTTCTTATCGCCAGGTCTAGCCTTTCCGCCGTGGCCGCACTAAGCGAATCCCCTTGGCACCCCCAAAGTTGGCGGCCCTCGGTTTCCACAATAATCCATCCCTCTCGACTGAAAAAAGAAGCACAACAGGCATCGCTTGCGCCAAAGTACTTTCCGGCTGCCCCGCAGAAGAGCCTGAGTATACCGCTCTGGCTGAGGCCATGGGATTCGACCGCAAGATGAACGAGCAAAGCCTCAAAGGCTGGGTTTACCGATTCGACCGTTCCGGAAGTGCGGTATGCGGCACACATGCATCAGGGGATGCGTGCTCCAAAGGCGCTAAATTCGCATCTCGATACTGTTCCAAATTAGGACTCGCAGGGTGTGACTGTCAACAAAGGATGGGGCCTGAGACGGTGAATTGATCACTCCTATCTCATGCTGGCATCGCAAACTGAGACACCGCGCCATCCCCAACCGTTGTGCTTGAGACTGCTGAGGGAGCGGACCACTCCTTGGTATCGAAGGCAATTCGACAATAACATCTTTAATTTCAATCAAATACATGGTCAGTATCATACCGGGACACCAGACCTGCAGAGGGTCGCCATGCTGGTACCGCTCGTGCATTAGATGTATGTGAATTCGGTGTGCGTTCGTCTGGAGGTGACATATGACCCGTATAAATGGAGTCAAATTCGTGGTTGCGACCATGGTCCTGTCGTCTGCAGGCCTTCTGTGTGCCCCCGCACAAGGCTACGCGCAGGACAACGCGTCCGGGGAAGTCAAAGACCACGGCGGCCGTAAGGTTAAAACCGCGGTCAAGCCGGATTATCCAGAGGTCGCCCGTCACATGCGCGTCACCGGAACCGTCCGGCTTGAAGCCACGGTTGCGCCCGATGGCAAAGTGCGCGACACGAAGGTTCTCGGAGGGAGTCCCCTGTTGGTCCAGGAGGCGGTTGTCGCGGTGAAAAAGTGGAAGTACGAAGAGGCTGCAAAAGAGACTGTCGAAACCGTTGAGGTCATATTCCAGTGATCCGCAGGGCCATCTCTATCCGCGTTGGGCGATGTTGAAAGAATTGAGAGGCGATTGGAAATGACCATCGGCAAGAAGCTCTATGTCGGCTTTGGTTCCATTCTGGGGATCCTGGTGCTGCTGTCCTTGGTCAGCTTCACCGCAAGCCAGCGCGAACATAGCGCCAGAAATACCGCGGCTGCTACGCTCCAAAGTATCCAAACCATCGAAAAAATCCGTTTCCAGGTGATGGAGAACGGCCTCGACCTGCGCAACTATTTGCTCAGCGGCGACCCTCGTGAGGAGTCCGCCGAAGCGGCCGGAGTAAAGGCCTTGGCAACCATACTGCGAGAGGCCCAGAACAAGACGAATGACGATCGTTTGCGCGAAGCCTATTCCTCCATCGAATCGAATCAACAGAGCTGGGAAGATGATTTCGCCAAGCCGCTGATCGCCAAGCGCCATCAAGTGGATGCCGGCCAGACCACCGTTTCGGACCTCCAAATCGTCTACCTGCAACGTTCGACGAACAACTGGGTGGAGAAGAGTGTAAAGGAAATGGATGATGCCGAGCGGAGCATCCAGAAAGCGCTGGAAGGGTCGAATGAGGCTGCCAATACCTTTGCGCTCTACAGCTCCCTGGCTCTCACGGGGGGCACGATCCTTGGCACCCTCATGGGTTTGTTCGTAGCTTATCGAACTTCATTGTCAATTACTCAGCCACTGGCGGAGTTGATTGGCATTACGCGTGAGATTGCAGATACCGGCGACCTCGATCAGAAAATAGAGATTCACAGGGAAGACGAAATCGGTTCGCTGGCCGACCACTACCGCAACATGATGCTTCACTTGAAGGAAATGGCGAGCGTGTCGTCCGCTATTGCCGAAGGTCAGTTGAACGTGACCGTCCGGCCAAGGTCCCAGCGCGATACGATGGCGAACGCGTTTCAGCAGATGATTCGGGGACTTCGCGATCTGGCCATGAAAGTAAGGGACAGCGCCTCGGGAGTTGCGTCCGGATCAAGCCAAATGGCAGCCGCGTCGACCGAATCGGCAAAGGTCAGCGTCGAAGCGGCGTCGGCGATCGACGAAGTCACCAGCACGATGCACGAAATGAGCATCAATGTGCAGAACGTCGTCAAGAGCACGCAGATGCAGACTTCCAGCGTCGCCGAGACGTCCGCGTCCATCGATCAAATGGTGGCTTCCATACAGAGAGTGGCCGACACGGCGCGTACTTTGCTGGAGATCAGCCAACGCTCCCGGGAAGAAGTTCACAAGGGGATTGAGACCATGGAAAAAGCCACCACTGGCCTCACCCGTACCAGCTCCGCTATCCGCTCTTCGTCGGAAATCATAGATGTTCTCGGCAGACGGGCGGATGAAATCGGCAAAATCATTGAGGTCATCGACGACCTGGCCGAACAAACAAACTTGTTGGCGCTGAACGCTGCCATAGAAGCGGCTCGGGCCGGCGAACACGGACTCGGCTTTGCTGTCGTAGCCGAGGAAGTACGGAAGCTGGCCGAGAAATCCACGCAATCCACGAAGGAAATTTCCGAGTTAATTCAGGGGATTCAGAAGGAAGCGCGCGAAGCCGTCGAGAACATGGAAAAGAGCACGGCCATGGTCCAGCAGGGACTTGAACTCGGCGGTGAGTTGAACGTGGCGCTGACCAAAATCTCCGACGTGGTATCCGAGGTATACAAATACGCGCAGCAGATCGGCGGAGCGACCAACGAGCAATCCGCCGGCTCGTCTCAAATCGCAAAGGCCACATCCAGGCTGACTGAAATCACGCAGGAAATCAATTCCACCATTGAAGAGCAGGCATCCGGCGCCCAATCGGTGGTGCGGGCGATGGAAAAGATGCGCGAGGTGGTCCAACAATCCACGTCCAGCTCCTCGCAACTTGCGGCCATGGCCGAACACTCCTCCAAACTTTCCCGCAGGCTGATCGAGGCGGCCGACTTGTTCGTTCTCGAGGAACAAGGACGCTCACGATCCGGCGGAAACGCTCCTCGACGGGCGTCAGTGGAACGGGAACACGAATCCTCTGATGAATTGCATCCCGAATTGGCGCGGGTCTAAGCCTTGAGCCCGGCGATGGACAAGCACCTGCAGATTGTCGGCCTGCGGATTGGCCGGGAAACGCTGGGATTGCCGATTTCCCTGGTACGGGAAATTGTGCGCGTTCCTGAGATCACTCCTGTCCCGAACGCGCCTCCTCATATCGAAGGCGTGATCAACCTGCGCGGCAAAATCATCGCTGTCATCGACCTGGGAAAACGGTTTGGCGAATCCGCGATCGAACGCAACTCGAAAAGCCGGATTGTTGTGGTAGAGCTGGAAGAACGGCTGGTGGGACTTCTGGTGAATTCGGCTTCGGAGGTTCTAAGGATCGCGCCGTCGGAGATCGAGGCTCCGCAAAACGTCTTCCCCAACGAGGACATGAACTATGTCACCGGGGTCGGCAAATTGAATGACCGCTTGATCATCCTTCTTGACCTGAGCCGGATTTTACAACGCGTCGAACTGCAACGTTTGAACGAAGTCACGCAGCTCGCCAGCGCAACGATGGACGCCGGAGCGTCCCGCCTGCGCTAGCACGATGGGCATTCCAAGCACCGGAGAGCCATGTCCACGACCACATTACTGACGCCCATTCCCCTTTCAGATGCAGAGTTGAAGCTTTTGCAGACTCTGGTCTACCAGGAGTGCGGCATGTTTTTCGACGAGCGCCGTATTCACTTCCTGCGCGACCGCGTACATCGCCGGCTTAAAGCCTGCCAGATAGAATCCTTCTATGGCTACTATCGCCTCCTGACCAGCCGCGAAGGCAAAAACGAACTCATCGCGTTACTCGAGAACCTGACCGTCAACGAAACCAGCTTCTTTCGAGCCAAACCACAACTCGAATTGTTCCAGAAAACAGCTCTTGAGGAAGTCCTGCACCGAAAACAGGCGCGCCGGGATTGGAGTCTGCGCGTCTGGAGTGCGGGATGTTCCACGGGACAAGAACCCTACAGCCTGGCCATGCTCATCTGCGATGCCCTCGCTTACTACTACCTCCGAAACCCGCTCCCCATGGAGATGCCCTCGCCCAAGCCGATGGTTCCGCCGCCTTGGAAGGTGGAAGTTCTCGCGAGTGACATGAGCTATTCGGGCCTCGTTACGGCTCAACAAGGCGTGTACAACGAGGCGCACATGGAGCCCGTGGATTACACATGCCGGCTGCGCTATTTCGACCGGCTCGCCGACAAATATGTTGTGAAGCCGGCGCTGAAGAGCCTCATTCAATTTGACTTTCACAACCTGAAGGCGGACTTCCTGCCGCGGCGCAACGACATCATCTTTTGCCGGAACGTCATGATTTATTTCGATGAGCCCGAGCAGAAGCGTCTGATCGAAAAGTTCTACCACTGCTTGAATCCCGAAGGGTACCTGTTCGTCGGCCATGCCGAAAGCCTGTTCGGCTTAAGCACCAAATTCCGCATGATCCATCAGAACAACGCTACCACCTATCAGCGCATCGAGGTGGCCGGTTGAACTTTTTTTCCGATGAACGCGCCGCCGAACTTCGCGAACTCTTCTTTGAGAGCGCACAGGAATTGCTGCAGGAGCTGAACGAGGCGGGGATCCTTCTGGAGAGCGATTCGGGCAATTCGGACGCGTTGGCGCGCGTCCGCCGCGCCATGCACACGCTCAAGGGCGATTCGGCCGCCTGCGGGTTCCGCCAACTCAGTGAGCTTGCGCACGACCTCGAGGATTTGCTGACTCCCGCCCTGGTCGTCGAGCGCGGCGAGGCTGTCGCCGAGATTGTTCTCTCCGCCGCGGACAGCTTCCACGCAATGCTCGGATCCTACCGCGGCAATTTGCAGCCGCCCGACATCTCCGAACTCCGGGCGCACATTCGCAAACTTGCTGAAAGCCCGGAATCCGTTTCCGAGCCTCAGCCCGTGCACACACGGCCTGAGTGGACTCCCAAGGAAAAGACGCGCATTCTCGAAGCCCTGCGCGGCAACGAGCCCGTGTATCAGGTTATCTTGCGCATAGACCCGTCCCTGCAGATGCCGGCGGCGGCGTTACAACTGGTTCGCTCGGCCTTGGAACAGTGCGGGGACGTCCTGGCGCAGTCTCCTGCCAGCGGCGTCCCTTTGCAAACTCTGACCGCGGTTCATGCCGCGCTGGCGAGTTCACGCACCTCTGATTGGATTCGGACGCGGTGCCATGTCCCCGGCATCGTCTCGGACGTCTCCCTTGAGCCGCTGAAAGTAGTCGACGACGCGCCTCGTGATGCGTTGCAGATTCTTCTGGAGGCAGAGACAGCTGCCGAATCCGCGGCGAGGGCTTCAGCCGACAACGGCCAGATTGACTCCGCGGTCGAAGGAGCTGCGGGGTCCCCCGGAACAACGGGAGGGATGCTGGGTTCAAACGAAGCCTGGCTCCGCGTCGAAACGGGGCGCATCGACACGGTCATGAATTTAATCGGCGAATTGATTATCGGAAAATCCATGTTCCATCGCGCCGTCAATGAATTCGACCAAAAGTTTCCCAAAGACCCGTTGCGCAACCGTCTGGGCGATGCACTCTCGTTCCAATCACGCGTTCTCGGCGAATTGCAAAAATCGGTCATGAAAATCCGGATGGTCCCGGTGGAACAACTCTTCCGGCGCCTGCCGCGCATCGTCCGCGACGTCGCGAAAGCCCGCAAGAAGGAAATCGCCATCGAAATGGCCGGTCAGAACACGGATCTGGACAAAAGTGTGCTCGATGCGCTGGCCGACCCCCTGGCCCATCTGGTCCGCAACGCCGCCGATCATGGCATAGAAACACCCGAAGACCGGTTGGCGCACGGAAAGTCAGCCCGCGGGACGATCCGGTTGGACGCCTACCACCAGGGAAATCAAGTCGTCATCGAAATTTCCGACGATGGCCGCGGAATCGGCCACGAGAAACTTGTCCGGAAGGCGATTCAGTCCGGTTTGGTGTCGGAAAAGGAGGCCCGTGGTTTGTCCCACGATGAAATCCTCAATCTGGTATTCCAGCCCGGCCTTACCACTGCTGAAGAAGTCACCGAGATCTCGGGGCGTGGCGTGGGCATGGATGTGGTGAAGAGTGTAATGGACCGGTTGAAGGGCAAAGTAATCGTCGAAAGCGAACCCGGCCGCGGCACGACCTTCCAACTCGTGGTGCCCTTGACGCTGGCGAGTATCCAGGCGCTGATGTTTCGGGTAGATACTCAACATTACGCGGTCCCGCTGGATTCCGTGCTGGAAATCGCGCGTGCAAACGACAGCGAGATACACGAAATTGACGGCCACGAAGTTCTTCGATTGCGCGACCAGGTTCTCAGCGTCGTGCGGTTGGATCAATTGATTGTGAATGTCTCGCCTGCGGCTGCTCGAAAGAATCGGCACTTCGTGGTGACCATCGGCGCGGGAAGCCGCCGATTCGGTCTGATCGTCGATGGCCTGATCGGCGAGGAAGAACTTGTCATCAAGGCGTTCGAGGATCGCCTGGTCGCGTCTGATCTTGTGAGTGGCGCGTCCATACTGGGTGACGGAACGGTCGTGCTGATTCTGAACGTCCCTTCCGTGGTTTCGCACCTGACTCGAAAGCGTGTTCTAGAGGTATCCGCATGAGGAGGCCCGTTCGCGTGCTGGTTGTGGACGATTCCGCATTAATGCGGAAATTGATTCCACAATTATTGCATGGCGATCCGTCCATCGAGGTGGTGGGAACGGCGATGGACGGCCTCCTAGGGCTGAAAAAGATCGGAGAGCTGCACCCTGACGTCGTGACCCTTGATCTGGAGATGCCGAGGATGGACGGCTTCGAAATGCTCCGCCAGATCGTCCGCCGGTACCATGTTCCCGTCATCGTTGTCAGCAGTCACAACGAAGAAGGCGCCTATTCAGCCTTCAAAGCGCTGGCCCTTGGCGCTTTTGATTTCGTCGCCAAACCATCCGATGCTCAGAGGGGCGGCCTGGAGCAAATTGCCAGGGAACTCTCTGTAAAAATCAAGGTGGCGGCGATCTCGGGACCGCCCAAACAGACTTTTGCTCCATCGCCGCTTACGAACCCGGCGTTGAAACCGAAACAGACAGACGCCCGGCCGACTCGTTCTATCGCCATCGGAGTTTCGACGGGCGGACCGAACGCTCTGCACTTCATTTGCTCGCAACTCCCGGCCGATTTCACGGGCTGCCTGCTCGTTGTACAACACATGCCTGAGGGATTCACCGGCATGTTTGCACGCCGCCTGGACGATTGTTCGTCAATCAACGTCGTCGAGGCACGCTCGGGTGATCTTCTCGCACCGGGACGCGCTTTGATTTGCCCAGGGAACCGTCATATAAAAATTCGGCGCGTCCCACAGGGAGACATGGTTGTGCTGGTGGACCAGGCCCCGGTTAACGGCCACCGTCCGTCGGTCGACGTCCTGTTTCATTCCGTGGCCAAGGAGTTCGGGACGGAGAGCGCCGCGGTCCTCATGACGGGGATGGGCGACGATGGCGCCGATGGCATGCGCGCCGTGCAAATGGCGGGCGGCGTGACCATCGCGCAGAGCATGGACACCTGCGTCGTGGACAGTATGCCCCGGGCGGCGATCGAAGCCGGGTATGCCAGCAGGGTCGTGGCGCTCGACGCGCTTCCCAGCGTTTTACAAACTTTGTGCTCGAATGACCGCTCTCGAACCCGAGCCGACTTGGCAGATCTCGAAACACCCCGCGGAGCACGACGATGATCCGGAATGGGGGAGGAGAAAATCATCATGGACTTTAAACCTCTGACCTGTGAAGACCAACCAAAGGTCCGCTTTCTTGTGGTGGACGATTCCGTCTTCGCACGCAAGAACCTGTGCAAAATGGTGCAAGCCTTCGGGGGAGAAGTTGCCGGCGAAGCGGGCGACGGATGCGCGGCCATCACCGAATATGCCAGCACTCACCCGGATATCGTGTTGATGGACATCACGATGCCGAAGATGGAGGGCATCGAAGCCGTGGAGCACATCGTGCGCGACCACCCGGAGGCGCGCATAGTCATGGTTTCCTCCGTGGGATACCAGGACAATATTTTGTCCGCGCTACAAAAGGGCGCGCGCCACTTTGTGCAGAAGCCCGTGAAGCCGGAAGCTCTCTACGAGATCATCCGCTACGTGCTGAACGACCCGGTGGCGCAGGCGCCAGCCACCGTGGGAGAAGTCCAATCATGAAAATGGAACTGATCCAGCCTTTCATCAACTCTCTTGACGCGGTGATCGCGGAAACCATGGGATGCCCCGCACAAATCGCCGACGTCACCATGGAAGAAGGAAATTATAAGCGCACAGGGATCGCTGCTCTCGTCGGCATTAGCGGAGAAATCGAAGGACGCGTCATCCTGGACATGGATACGGTTGCAGCACAGCAGGTCTCTGCCGATCTTACGGGCCCAGCCAGCAACCCAACTGAAGAAACAGCGCGAGAGACAGTTTGCGAACTGACCAACATGGTGATCGGGAACGCCGTGACCCAACTGAATAATCATGGCTTCAAATTCAGAGTGCACCCGCCCGAAATTTATTCGTTGGACGGCGGGCTGCAAGGAGCGCTGGATACGGAAGCCGTTGTGCTGCGGTTTGAGACGCCGAAAGGCGCGGTATACCTGAACATCGCCGTTCGTTATAAGCAGCGCCGCTCCGGCGAGCACGCTCATGTGAATGTGCTTTGCCCCTGAGCAGAGTCCTCAAGTTCCACGGATTGCATGCCACGCACGCTATTGCACAAATAAATCTGGTCGGCGCGCATGAGGTCATCCAGGATAAGGACCTCTTCGCGCGCATCGGGATGTTCCCGCAGGAACTGCGCGCGATACGTGCCCGCCAACAGCCCGCATTGAATCGGGGGAGTCTTCCACACGCCATCCTTCACGATAAAGACGTTGTGAATCGATCCCTCTGTCAGCTCACTGCTTTCATTGAAGAATAACGCGTCATCGCATCCCGCGTTCACTGCCGCCGGCAATTCACGGTCGTATACGTCTCGATTCGTTGTCTTGTGGTAGAGGAAACGATCTCTCGAAGAAACCCGCAAATTGGAAATTCGCACTCGTCCGAAGCGGCTTGCACTGAGGTCGCGGCGTTCCACTTGCACGCCGCCATCCCGGCTCGAGGTAACGCGGACTCGCTGAGCCGCGCTGCCCATTCGGCTGGCGAGATCCAGAAGCGCGCCGCGCACTTTACGTTCGTCAAATTGAAATCCAAAATACACTGCCGAAGACTTCATGCGCTCAAGGTGCTCTTCCAGAAGATAATAGTCACGGTCCCAAATCAATGTTTCCAATAATAGAAATTCCGGCACGCTGCGCGTCAGGAAGGCAGCCTTCCATTCGCACTCCTCCCATTCTTCCGCGGGAGAAGAATCATACGTGATGCCGCTGCCCACTCCCATGATTCCTTCGCCATCCCGCAGAACGGCCGTGCGAATTGCCACACTGAAATGGGCCTGGCCAGGGGCAAAATACCCCATCGCTCCGGTGTACACGCCCCGCCCAGACTTCTCGAGGCGGGCAATGTGCTGCATCGCGCGGATTTTTGGCGCGCCCGTCACCGATCCCGAGGGAAACAGAGCGCGGAAAATGTCTTCGATCGTGCAGCGATCGGCCAAGTCGCCTTCAATGGTCGAAGTCATCTGCCACACCGAAGGAAAACGCTCGACCTCGAATAGGCGCGTGGCCTTCACGCTGCCCGTTCGGCAGATGCGCGATAGATCGTTGCGCATCAAGTCGACGATCATTACATTCTCCGCGCGGTTCTTTTCGCTGGCCGCCAATTCCCTGCCCCGCTGCTCATCATCTTCCAACGTGAGCCCTCGGGGCGCCGTCCCTTTCATCGGTTTTACGGTGATATGCCCATTCTCAATGTTGAAAAATAATTCCGGCGAAAGCGAAACGATCTGCTGATCTCCCGTGTTGACGAACGCCGCATACGGCACAAGATGCCCGCGGCATAAATCGACGAATAGCTGCCACGCGCTTCTTCTCGCGCGGAAGCGCACCGGATAAGTGAAGTTGAGTTGATACACTTCTCCCGCAGCGATCAGCTCATGAATCTCCTCCAGTTTTTCGCAGTATTGATTCCGGGGCATCGTCACGGTGAGACTCTCGATCTGATCTCCCGGCTCGGATGGAGGGAAATAGATGTCCTCCAATGCAGCAGACTCTCTGTAGAGGCCAAACCACAGTAACGTTCCGGTCTTTTCGGACTGCAGCGCTTGCAACTGCGGCTCCAGTGCATAACCCGCTTCGTAGTGCACAAAGCCCGCGGCTTCGCCTCCTGCATGGACATGCCCCTCGATTCGCTCCAAGGAATCCGTGAAAGACGAAGAATTGCCTGCGGTAATGACCTGTTGCGGATGTTCGAAGAGTCGCCAAGCGCTTCCTGTGCGTATGAGGGCAAAGCCCGGCTCCCGCGCGCTTTGTTCTAATGCGGAGGCATCCAGAATTTGGGAGTTGGGGGAGACAACCATGCGAGCGATTTTATACCATTGGCAGACG
>WNFE01001069.1_pt1 | contig 31849 bp, 34 predicted proteins | sample 5400451 | NCBI WGS metagenome assembly WNFE01 (sample SAMN13153344, study PRJNA577476) | soil metagenome | isolation source: 200 cm saprolite under Douglas fir tree site 2 hole 2 | place: USA:California | collected 2015-04-18
CCGTTTCCGAGGTAGACGTGTTCCGGATCCCTGGGGTCGACCACCAGCGCGGTGTAACCGGCCTGCGCGGTGCCGCGCCGCAGAGTTTCGCCGGTGTCGACAGGCGTCCATTGCTCGGCTTGGTCGTCGCTCTTGAACAGTCCACCCCCGTGCATCCAAACGAAGACACGGGATGGATGCACCGGATCGACACCCAGTCCGAGCACGCGGTCGCCCGAAAGGCCACGATCGGCGCGCGTGAACGTCGCCCCGGCATCGAGGGAGCGAAGGACCGAGCCGAATTGCTCACCTGCGTACACGATTTGCGGATTCTTCGGGTGGACTGCGAGGTCGTAAAAGTTTCCGCGCTGGGCAGTCTGCTGAAAAGTGCTGCCCCCATCCGTGGACTTATAGATGCCGCTACCGTCTGCATATGCGCCGACATAGATCACGTTCGCGTCACTCGGGTCGACGGCCAAAGCGCCAACTCCCAAAGAGGACCGTCGATCAAAGGAAGCGCCCCTGTCGCTGGATGCGTACAGGCCCACAACGTACGAGGTCACGTACACTCGATTCGGATCGCTGGGGGCAAACGCGATGACCACGCGACCTAGAAAGGGGCCGGCTAATACTCTCGTCCAAGAACCGCCCCCATTCACGGTTCGGTAGAGACCGTCGGTGGGGAGACCGCCATGAGCGGACATGAAGTAGAGGTTGGAATCGTCGGGCGCTGCGCCGACATCTGACATACCTAAGACTGTGTCGGGAGGAAGGGTATCGGTGATGGTTTCATAAACACCAGGGCTGATTGAGCGAAAGGCACCGACTGAATTGATCGTAGCAACCAAGAGTCTGCCGGTGAAATCGAGCGCGAGGCCGTTGACCTGCGTGCCGCGATAGCCCGAATGGATTGGCTGAAACGTCTCACCATTATCATCAGATCTGAAGGGACCGAGCGACGTACCAACGTACACCGCCACTCGCGTGGGCTCGACTCCAAGGGTCGCGCCAACGACCGTAGCTCCGAGGCCTCTAAGCGCTTCCTCTCCCAGTCCATTGAGGCGCTCAAACGTGATTCCGCCATCGACGGATCGAAATACGCCGTTTGTACGCGCCGCCACGTACATTCTCGAGCTGTCGGTGGGATCGAACGCAAGTGAATCAAAAATCTCGGGCAGACCGGTACCGATCTGCATGAAAGTCTCGCCGCCGTCCCTCGAGCCGAAGAGCCTGCGGCTGAGGGATACGACCAATAGCGTGCCATCCTCGGTAGGGTGCGGGTGCACTCCAAGGGGTGGAGGAGCGTTGGACAGGGCGCGAAAGTTGAGCCCACCATCGGAAGATACATAGAGCGCACCGGTCGGGCTGTAATCATCACTCGCATCTGCGACGTAGATCGTTTGCGGACTCGTAGGCGCGACGGCGACCGCAGTCGCATAGTGGATCGTCGGCAGGTTGGCCCCCACATCAACAAAGCTGTGGCCACCGTCAGTGGATTTGAAAAGGATTCCAGGGAATTGGGGATCATCGCCATAGCCGGCGAGCGCGTACACAACGTCAGGATCCGCTGAATCCACCGCGCAAGCCAAGAGATAGGGGTTGCTCAACGAGGCGAGCCTCTCCCAGCTTTCGCCGAAGTCCGCGGTGCGGAATATTCCATTCGCAAGTGTGGCGAGGTAAACAACGTCCGGATTTGAAGGAGCCTGACAGAGGGTCTCGGGGTACGGCTCCACGCCAATCTCATCGACCAGTCCGGGCTCAGTGCGTAACCAGAGGTCGCCTCGGTTGAAAGACTTGTGAAGGCCGGCACGACTCGCAGAGACAAGAATCTCCTGTTCACCGCGGAAGACGAATGGCTGGTTTCCGTTTCCCCAGACTAGACCCGCCTCAGGCCCGACATCCCGCACGATGCCTCCATTGCGAACGCCACCGGCGAGAATCGACGTAGAAGACGCAAGCGCGATTACTAGAGCGAGGCATACCTCACGAGAAGTTTGTCGCATTGGCAGTTCCCCCAGCGTTGCCGGATTAGGACCCCAGCCCTGAAGGATGTCAAATGTCTTGGTTTTGCTGCCCGTTCCACACTTGCGAAAGAAACCGGTTCGGGCGCGCAGGTAAGGATGAAAGAAGCGTTTGCTGTGTGATGCGCTCGAGGCTGACGGACCCTGGGCATCGGGGCCTGCGAAGGCGACGATTCCTGCAACTTGCGTTGCTGGCGCCGCTGGCTTGCCGCTCATCGAAGCCGAGATCACCCAACGGTCGAGAAAGAATTCGATTGGGATTCAAGCATCAACCCTTGGGCAGCAACCCCGCGCCGCTTCGCGATCTCATAGCCGCCTACGAGCGGAACCATCCAGATATAGAGGTTGTCACCGAGGCTCTGCCGAATGCCTCCGATGTCGCTCACCAGTATTTCCTCACGGCGCTCGAGGGAGGCGCGGAACACTTCGATGTCTTCGTGGTGGACCTCATCTGGACGCCGGAGTTTGCTCGCGCCGGCTGGATTGCCGATCTTTCGACGGCGTTTCCCAGCGAAGTGATTCGCCGCGACTTTCTGCCGGGTCTCGCTGATTCGGCGGTGATCGACGGCAAGACATTTGCCGTGCCATGGTACGTGGACGTTGGATTGCTCTATTACCGTCGCGATCTCGTGCCGGGTGCTCCTCGGAGCTACGAGGAACTTGAGCAATTCACGGTTCAGGCGCTTCGCGCGAATCCGCACCTCCAAGGCTATTTGTGGCAAGGTCGGCAGTACGAGGGTCTAGTTTGTAATGTGCTCGAAGCGATTTGGGGACACGGAGGCTCGGTCTGGAGCGATCGCCGGCTTCGGTTGGAAACTCCGGAGGGGCGCGCGGCTCTTGGATATCTCCGTTTGCTCTTGACTAAGCGCATCTCGCCAGCCTCGGTGCGATCGGCAGCGGAGGAGGATTCGCGCCGTGCCTTTCAAAATGGAGGCGCGCTCTTCATGCGCAATTGGCCGTACGCGTGGGGCGAAGTCCAGCGCCAAGATTCGGCGATCCGGGACAAGGTGGGCGTTACCTCGCTTCCCACGGTCGGCGGTGAGCCAGGCCATGGAACGCTGGGCGGCTGGCACCTGGCCCTCAATGCTCGGTCGCCGGATAGCAATCGACCGGCCGCAATTCAATTGATCGAACACCTGACTTCTGCGGAGTCCAATCTCTCAATCGCGCTTGCCTACGGCAGAAATCCGCCACGGCGTGCAACCTACCTCGACCCGGGGCTAGCCAAGGCGGCGCCATCAATTCCTACGCTCCTACCAATTCTCCAGACTGCGCGCTCGAGGCCGGCGACGCCCTATTACAACCTTGTTTCCGATGTGCTCCAGAGCGAATTCTCGGCGGCGATCGCTGGAATCCGCGCCCCTGAAGCGGCTCTTCGGAACGCGCAAAGCCAAGTGGATCGGATCACCGCACAGGGTATGTGAAATGCGCTCGAGCGCGACCAGTGAGCGACTTCAGGCCTATGCGCTGGTCGCGCCCGCCATGTTGACGCTTGCGGCAGTCGCGGCCTACCCGCTGTTGGACGCGGGTTGGCTGAGCCTCCATCGCCTGATTCTCGTTTTCCACGATCGGCGATTTATCGGCTTGGAAAATTACGTCTTCCTTTTCACCGACCGGCGATTTTGGACTGCCCTGGCGAACACTGCCTACTTCACCTTCGCGGCCGTCACGCTCGAGCTCCTGCTTGGACTTGCCTTCGCGCTGCTGCTCAATGCGACGTTCCCAGGGCGTGGAGCAGTCCGCGCAGCAGTGCTGATCCCCTGGGCAATTCCAACCGTGATCAGCGCCAAGCTGTGGGCCTGGTTCTTCGATCCGAATGGACCCGGCAGCCGAATCCTATCGACCCCAGACGTGAGCTGGTTGGGAACCCCTGGCTACGCAATGCACGCAGCGATTCTGGTCGACGTTTGGAAGACCACGCCATTTGTAGCACTTCTGCTTCTGGCCGGCCTGCAGGCGATTCCGCGGGACGTTTACGAAGCTGCGAATGTGGATGGCGCATCACGATCGAGAATATTTGGCTCGATCACGCTTCCACTGCTCGGTCCGATGATCGGCATCGCTCTGCTGTTTAGGACTCTCGATGCATTTCGTGTTTTTGACGCAATCTACGTCCTGACTGAGGGCGGACCGGCCAATACCACGGAGACGCTTTCTATCTACGCTTACAAGACGTTAATGAGGTCGGGAGACTTCGGATACGGCTCTACGTTGTCAGTGGCGATATTCATCTGCGTCCTTTTGATCAGCCTCGCGTACCTGAAGATCTTCAGGCGGCCACTGGGAGCTGCGAATTGAGGCGGATTGCAATTATTTTCGCGGCGCTCGCTGTCGTTGGTTTCTGTCTTGCACCATTGTTTTGGTTGCTTACCAACTCGTTTCAATCGGAAGACGGTCATTTCACCATCGCCAATTACTTTTCGGCCTTTGAGCAACGAGCCTTCGGTCGAGCCATTCTCAACAGCTTCCTGGTCGCGGGTACAACGACGCTCTGTTGCATCGCGATCGGAGCCTCGGCAGCGTTTGCAATCGCGAGGCTGGAGTTTGTCGGTCGCCGAGCGCTTTTGGGTATCGCGCTCGCGGTGTCGATGTTTCCTCCAATTTCGACGGTCAGCCCCCTGTTCTTGATCATTCGGGGGCTGGGCTTGAGAGACACACTCGGAGGTCTGGTGTTGCCCTATACGATCTTCGCGTTGCCGCTGACTCTGTGGGTTCTCTCTTCTTTTTTCCGAGAAATTCCTGACGAGCTCTATAGCGCCGCGCGGGTGGACGGTTGCTCGCCATTTCAGGCATTCCGAAAGATTTTTTTGCCCCTGGCAATTCCCGGCCTGGCGACGACGGCAATTCTGATCTTCATCTTTGCGTGGAACGAGTTTCTGTTTGCTCTCACGTTCGTCTCCTCTCCGGAGAAACGGACGATTCCGGTGGCGATCGCGTTGTTCGCAACCGGGCAAAAGGAGCCGTGGCCGGAGATTTTCGCAGCTTCTGCAGTGGTCACGCTTCCGTTGGTCGTTCTGACGATCCTGCTTCAGCGAAAAATTGTTTCAGGGCTCACCGCCGGGTCAGTTACAGGCTTCTAGCCGTGCTCGCAGCCGGCATTTCTCTCTCTCGAGCCGCCACCTCAGGGTGTCGTAGGTGTCGTCGCTTGTGTGTCACAAAAACGGTCGCCGGCAGCCGATCCTGTGACAATTTAGTGGAAGCGTGCGGGTCACGGGAACTTTCGCCGCAAACCAACTGCTGACCGCGTCATCATCCGTGTCGCGGTGGGCCAGAAATACGAGCTTCGTCTGAGCGGCTAGATTCCGAGTAGCCCGACGACCTCAGCGAGCATGGTGGTGCGTGCATCAGGTGTCGCGTGGGCCGGGGGCGCGATCCCGGTTCGGGGGAGCCGGCTTGGGCGATCAACCCATACGGTGCGCAGGCCGAGCGATTTGGCCGGTACGTGGTCGTGGTACAGGCTCTGCGCTACGTGAAGCCAGTTCGCCGGCGAGAGGTCTAGGCGCTTTCGCGCAGTCTCAAAATGTCCGAGCGCTGGCTTGTAGCTGCCCACCTGCTGCGCGGTAATCACCGCATGGAAGGGATTCCCGAGGCGGCGAGCGGTATACATGAAGAGGTCGTCGTCGACGTTCGAGAGAATTACCAGCCGATACTTGGAGGCCAGCTGGGCAAGCGCGTTGACCGTGTCTGGGAACTGCGGCCAATCGGCAAGTCCAGATGCGAAATCGGCGCACGTCTTGGGGTCCAGCCGCAGCCCAAGGTCGCTGCCGATGCGAGAGAAGGTTTCCTGCAATACCTCGCGGTAGAGTCGAAATCGGCCTGATTCCACCGCGGCCTCATGCTTCGCATACGCGCGCAATACGACCAGCGGATCGAGGTTCCTGACGCCTGAAGCGGCGAGGCGCGGCAGTGCTTGCTCGAGGATTCCCGTCTCCCAGTCGATTAGCGTGCCATAACAGTCGAAACTTATGTGCGTGATTCCATTGGTATTCACTACTTGGCCCAGTTGTAGTCGGCCGGACCCGCGCGGCGGCTGATCACCAAGCACTCGGATGCGCCGCAGGTCAGATCGTGCGTCGTCTTTGCTGGAATCACCGCATAGCTACCGGGAGCCATCTGGTAGGGCTTCCCATCGAGGGTCAAGGTGGCCTTGCCTGAAATCACGGTTACGTACTCGGCATACGAGTGCCAATGCGGGGCGATCCGGTACTTCGGCGGAAATTTGGCGTAGCCGGTCGGCCCTTTGGTGTTGGGATCGACGCCGATCACTGCGGCTTGCGCTCCGGGAGCGAACCCCGGAACAGCAATCGGGGTAAATTTTGCGGTGGTCGGATCTGCCACCAGTTTCTCTTCCGTAGACGGCGGACCGGGTGCCTGTGCATTTGCGCTGGCCGCCAACATCAGAATCAATAACCACTTGTGCATGACTGCCCCCTCTCCGTTTGCATTGTGTCCGGTCGCCGATTCTGACAGTAACGCTCAACGTTGCAACAGTTTCAGTCGACCCGAGGAGGACAATATCGTGCTGTTGCGGAGAACGATCGGGGCAGTGGTTCTGACCGCCGGATGGACGGCGATCGGGTGCAACCCGGCGCGGCCGGCAGCGGCTTCCACGCCGAGCGGTTCCGGCGATCTGCGCGATCCAGCCACGTTCGCGGGAATCCGCGACCCCTCGGACCGGTCCCGAGCGCTCTTTCTCGAGGCGAGCCGTGTCCTGCTCCACCCGCGGGTCCGTGACATCCCTGTAAAGGTGGAGCGGATCGCCTAGCGGGAACCGGAAAAATTTTCATCTTACTGTACGTGGATCGCGCTTCGAGTGGCGCGGCGGTTGCTCCCCTGCTAACAGTGCAGAAGATGGACCTAAACCTGGTTCGAACCTTTGCGAGGGTCGTGGAGGCGCAGAGTTTCACGGCTGCGGCGCGTGTTCTGCGCGTGCCCAAATCGTCGGTGAGCCGGGCGGTGGCTCGGCTTGAGGAGCAGCTTGGAGCGCGGTTGTTCGAGCGCACCACGCGCCAGGTGCGACTGACCCACACCGGACAGGCCTACTATCACGGTGCGGCGCGGGCGTTGGCGGCGCTCGAGGACGCGGAGCAGTCGGTCCTCGAAAACCAAGGCGAGCCACGCGGCACGGTTCGATTGACGGTTCCGGTGGGCGCTCCGAGGGCGTTTCTCTCTGACATGGTGACGCGCTTCGTCCAACAGTATCCCCTGATACGGGTCGAGGTGTCTTTCAGCGATCGCCCGGTGGACCTGGTGGCGGAGGGATTTGATCTCGCCCTCCGAGGCTCAGCCAACGGACGTCTGCAGGGCTCGTCTCTGATAGCGCGCAAAGTTGCGCAGGTGAGCCTGTGGCTTTTGGCGTCCCCATCGTATCTCGAGCGCCGCGGAGAACCTCGCCGCGCCGAAGATCTCAAAAACCACGATCTCATCGTGTACAGCGGTGGTAGCCTTTCGACTCGAACCTGGCCATTGAAGGGACCGCACGGGCTTGAGCCAATCGAGGTCACCGGTATTTTGGCGAGCGACGATTCCACGTTTATCCGCGAGCTGGTGCTCCAGAGTGCCGGAATCGGCTTGTTTGTAGCGCGTCTGGAGGATCTCGACACGGGTGTCCTGGTGCGAGTCCTTCCCGAGTACGAGGTGCCCGACCTCAGCCTATCGGTGGTGATGCCCTCCAACCGGCATCTACCCAGGCGGGTGGCGCTGTTTCGCGACGCTCTGATTGAGGGGTTCAAGGGTCTCTCCTTTTCGATGCCTCACTCGGAGATGCAGGCCCGGGCAAAAGCAAGCGTTGGATAAACAAATAGACCCCGGCGTTTCGAGGCCGGGGTCTATTCAAACAATCCGATTTTAGGTGCCCAACAGGTCGAACCGCCCCATCAGCCCTGCGTTGATGAACACGCCAACTTGGCGATTCTGGATACTCGAGAACGTGGTTTGATTCGCGAGCTCCTGGCTGAAGAAGATGGTGGTCGCGGCCCCGACGAACGGAGAAATGGCAACCCCGTTCGTCACTGGAACGTCGACGCCCACTTGCACTCGCGCGAAGTCAAGGCCGTGCAAGGTGTCGGTGCCCTGTGCACGGTTGATGAAGTATCCGCGCCAACCCACTCCAAGCCCAACCCATGGGTCAAAGCTTCCACCCGGAAGGAAATGATAGTTGCCCTGCACGCCTGCTCCAGCGCTCCAATTGTTATGCGCATTCCCCGGCGCCTCGCCGGTGGACAACCAGGCCCCGGTTCCATAGACACCCACCAGCCAGTTCGGGTCGATTCGCCAGCCCAGGTCGAGTTCAACTGAGGTTCCCGCGCCGCCGCTGTCGGTCAACGACCGCACGTTGTTTCCGACATTGCCGAATCCCTGCGTGTAACCAAAGCCCAAACCCACTTCGAACGCGTTGGATAGTCCGGCCTTCGCCTGTGGAGCCGCGCTTGAGACAACCACTGTTTCATCTGCCAATGCAGCCGACCCGGCCGACAATACCCATCCGGCCAAAGCCAAAGCTGCTCCTCTGATCATCTTTGTTTCCATTCTTTTCTCCATTCCGTCGTTATCGACGAGATCTCTATTCGGGCTCGCTCGAGCCGCCGCAACCGAGAGGGTAGCGAACTCATCGTTGCGCGAATCGCAACCGGCGCATCGAGAGCCGCTCTTTTTTCGAAACGTTTTTGATGCAGAAGAGTCTGAGTGGATTCGGCCGATCGCGAGCGATCACGTCCTGCGCGGTCTGGCTAGAGATTCCACCAGTAAGACCACTTGACGAGAAATGTATCAATCGCTGGTCCAGCGAATAGACGCCAGGGCCAAACGCTGACCGGTGGAGCGACGTCGGTTGGGATGGGCAGCTCTTGCTGCGAACGGGAGTAGACCAGGAAGAGGGTGGATCCGAGTCGATATTCCCAGCGCAGAACGAGATTCAAATTCAGCGCGCTGCTGTGCACGTCCGGATTCTTGGAGTAACTGACCGGCTTGAGATCGTCGAGGCGTATCGGCGCGTGCTTAATTGAGCTCGCTTGATAAAAAGAAAAGAAGTGCTGATTTTGAGAAAAGAGCTGCGCATAGGCCTGCAACGTCAGAGTGGGTGTAATCACCAATTGCTGCCGAAGCGTCAATGAGAGCGCCCCCGGATTCTGGGCTCCAAAAATAAATGTTCCATCGCTGACGGTCTCGATGTAACGCGCGCCCTGCGGCTTCTCGGAAAAGCTGCCAATCAGTTGAGTCTCGAGGCGGGGCGTGGGTCTCCAGATCGCCGTCGCGTCGACGCCGTATCCGTTCTGCACTGGAACGGGACCGGCGGGAAGCGTACGGAAGCCGTAGAGGTCGCCATTGATCGAGAAGGGCTGGTTGGGATCGGAGCCGGCGAACAAAATCAGTGCCCAATCCGGACGACGCTGATAGGGAACTCCGGCGTTGGTGATTTCACGAACGTCGAATCGGGGATCCTCCCATTGCAGGGTCAGCCTGACCCATTCGTAGCCGGGCAGCTGCACATAGCCTCCGATGCTTCCGTAGTTCCCCCGGTTAATCCAATTGCCGTCGGTGGTGAACCAACTGCTCCAATTCAAGTCGATGCTGAAGTTGTGAAGCTTCCCCCACCCACGCGGCCGGACGAAGTGCAGATTCAATTCGAAGGCCTGTTGATTCTGGCTCGGCTGAAAACCGCTCGGGTTGAGATCCAGCTTCTGAGAAGCGTACCGGTAGCCGATGTCGAACCGGAGCGGCTCGCCGCCGATCTTGCCTGCCCGGGTGTAACCACCCACGCCAAGATCCCCGGGCCGTAGAACCGTGCCGTCCGGAAACACCCGACCGCTTGGCGACCCGCCAACCTGTTGCGAGCCGTCCACTTGTCCCAAAAACACATAAGCGCCGTCGCGGGTGCGAAGATTCCAGTCCAGCGCGGCGGCGTTTCCGCCTCGCCCGTGGCAATCAACCGACTCGTAGTCCTGCTGAGAGAGAAAATCCGAAGGATAGCACCGCTGGGCAAGAGGGGTGGCTGCGGTGAAAGTGGCGCCAATCGTGGAATTCGCGGCGACCTGTTGTCGCGCCACTCCTGCGAAGTAGTTGGCGCTCACCGGGCGAATCGCCGGCAGTTGGTCGGTGGGACCGAAGTGGAACGGGCGGTCCCAATGGAATTTGAAACTGCGATCCGGATGCGCCTCGTAGGGCGTTAGCCTGGGATAGTAGTCGGACTGGCTGGAATCAAAATACGCCGCTGGTGAGCGGCTGGTATCGACCGGCCCCAACACCAGGGCGTCGAGCAGCCCCACCTCCAGAGATCTTGTTGCCGCCCCAGTGACCTTGGCGGCTCCGAGGATTGGCGCGTCGAGCCCGATTCGCCTCGAATAGAACAGCTGATGCGGCGTCCCAAACTCGGCCCCCACCGGTTGAAAGATATCCAACCCTTGATTGAAGAATGGCCGCTTCTCGGGAAAAAATAACTCGAAGGTCGACAGATTCTGCACCACCTGGTCCGCCTCCACCTGCCCGAAGTCCGGGTTGATGGTGGCGGTCAAAGTCAAGTCGCTGAACAGCGAGGCGCGAAGATCCAGGCCCACATCCGCGGAAGGATCCAGCAACCTCGGGTGGGGACGAGCCGGATCCGAGTACTGGGGTCGCCAAACCGCCCGCGCCGCGAGGTACGGCACCAGCTCGATATCGCGCTTCGGTTTCAAATTCACCAAACCGATCAAGTCTCCGAAGCGCGAGACGAAGCCGTTTGCATTCCTGGAGATCAAGTTGGATTCGAACAGCTGATGGGTGCGGGGAATGGTACGGCGCACCCAAATGCCCCAGGTCTGTTCCGGGGCCGCCGGGAAGCGGAGAATGCTCAACGGTATTTCGATTTCGGCTGACCATCCGTCGGGCCGGGCCGCAGCCGCCCCCTGCCATACCGCATCCCAGGTATCGGTGCTGTTGACGTCGCCGAAATAGACCGCATCCCTCAGCACCCCGGCAGCATTCACCGAGAAGTAGTACGCGGTTCGGCCGCTCCGGGTCGAGTCGATCGCGACCTCCACCAGGTCCGAGGTCGGCGTCGAGTCGCGCCGTCCGAGGCCGCGCAAGATCAAAGACGGTTCTCGATCGTAGGCAATGATCCCGATGTAGATGAAGCGGTCGTTGTAGAGAACCCTCACCTCGGTTCGCTTGGTGGGCGCGGCACCCTCGTCTGGAAAGTTCTCCACGAAGTCCGAGTAAGGGAATGCTTCCAGCCAAGCGGGCTCGTCGAGTCTGCCGTCGATGGAGAGGGAACCGTGCGTTCGCGCGGCCCGGATCGGCGCCGCCAGCGCGTCCTTCTCCAGGACCGCAGCCGAGCACAAAATCACCAGGAGTGCGCGCATCCCGCCTCTAACTATCGAAGCGTGGGGCCATTCCGAAGCGACTTGCATCAGCGGAATCTTCTCGCGGTAGGGCCGTTGTTGAGTCGTCGCCTGCGCTGGATTGTCGAATGGCGATGCCGTAGTGCAACAGGTCTGCTACAGAGCGCTGCCCAGGAGATCTCGATGAAGAAGCTAACATTCATGGTTCCGGTTTTGCTCGTTGGCGCGGCCGGCTACGCTCGGGTATTCCACGAGGTGCGAATGCCGGATACCGTCAACATCTCCGGAAAGCAGGTCAAGCTCAACGGAATGGGACTTCGCAAGAAGTTCATATTCGACGTGTACGTGGCCGGCTTATACGTGGAATCGCCTTCGCGAGACGCCGCGCAGATTCTCGCTTCCGACGAGGTGAGGCGAATGACCCTGATCATGTTGCGAGACTTGGGCAAGGACAAGATTACCGAGGCACTGCGCGAAGGTTTCGAGAAGAACGCGAAGGAGCAGATGCCGGCATGGAAAGATCGGCTGGATCAACTGGCCGCGATGATTCCCGACGCCAAGAAGGGGAGCACGATCGTCATCACCTATCTTCCAGGCGCCGGAACCATGCTCTCGACTGGCGCCGAACGCTCCGTAATCCCTGGCAAGGATTTCGCCGATGCCCTGTTCTCGGTGTGGATCGGCCGGTTTCCGGTCGATGACGGGTTGAAGAAAGGGCTGCTCGGCGATTAGCGCGGGCGTGCCAGCGCGCCCCGTTATCGCCCCTTGGTCGCCTCCTCGAACCTACGCTGATGGGGCAGGTACTCCACGGTTGGCTGCCGTCGGACCGGCTGTGGATAGAGGCTCATCAGATCCAAAAACTCATGCGTCATCCAATTTGTCCTTCGGGATCTTGTCCGCAAGTAGCTCAGTGACGCCTTCACGCAGTTGCGAAATCGCTTTTTCGCCTTGGTCCGCCAAAATCAGGGTTTGGTCGTCTACTTCCGCGATCGGCTTTTTAGCGACCGCTTTGATGATCGACGCAGCGGGATATTGTCCGAGCTGCGGGTCGACCGGGCCCAACACCGCGTACTGGCTCATCACGATCTCTTTCGCGGCGAGGGCGATCAGCGTACCGCCGGACATTGCGTAGTGCGGCACGAAGGCGGTCACCTTGCCAGGATGCAGGTGGATCGCCCGGGCGATCTGCATCGAGGCCAGCACCAGGCCTCCTGGGGTGTGCAGCACGATGTCCAGCGGCACCTTTGGATCGGTGAGGTGAATCGCTCGCATCACCTCCTCCGAATCGTTGATGTCGATGTAGCGCATGAGTGGAAAGCCTAGAAGGCTCATCGTCTCCTGGCGATGCACCAGAAGGATCAGCCGAGAATTCCGGCGGCGTTCGATTTGGGCGATCAACCGCTGTCGGGACGCCTCGAGCATGCGCTGCCGAAGCACCGGCTGAAGCGAAGTAAAGAGGAAGAACATCCAAATCAGATCGCCCGGCGTCATCGGGATTCCCTCCAAAAGTGGTACGGCTGCCATCCAGCCGTGACTCCGTATTCGTCGCGCGCCGGAAAGCGATACCCGCGGGCGGGGGCGCGCCGGACGAAGAAGAACTGCAACACAATGCCCGAGGCGAAGCCCCCGACATGGGCCCACCAGGCCACACCGCCCACTTGGTCCCCGGAGATCAAAGACAATGTCCCACTGAAGAATTGAGAGAGCGCCCAAAACCCAAGGTAAATCACCGCGGGAACCTCAAAGAAAAACGGGAAGAGAAAGATCGGGACCAGGACGATGATCCGGGCAGTCGGAAAGTTGACCAGGTAAGCTCCCATCACTCCCGCAATCGCTCCGGAAGCCCCCACCGTGGGAAGGGTGGAATCGGCGTTGGTCAAGACGTGCACCGCTCCGGCCACGCAGCCACTGAGTAGGTAGAAAATCACGAACCGGATCGGACCCATCCGATCTTCGACGTTGTCGCCGAAGATCCACAGTGCCCACATGTTGCCGATGATGTGCAGCCACCCGCCATGGAGAAACATGCTGGTCAAGAACGGCCAGTACCCATTGAGCGGCAGCCCCGCCGAGACGGCCCAATCCGGATGAGTGAAGCGAGCAGGGACGATTCCAAAAACGTGGAACAGTCCTTCCAGCTCTGGCGGCGACAGCGTCAGCTCAAAAAGAAACACGAGCGCGTTTATGAGAACCAGCAACCGCGTCGCAATCGGCGGGCTCCGGGTGGGAACGGTATCGCGGATCGGCAGCATCGGGGGTCGAGGCCAGCGTAACGAAGCTGGCGAGCACACCAAGCACGATATTTTGCTCGTTCGCGGACTGACTGATTCTCAACAGCAGACGCGGGTTCGCGAATTACGCGGGTGACGGTGCCCGCTCCACTGGCATGCGACGGGAAGTCTGGCGACCCCAAGCCCGCAGTCGCAACGCCAAGACGAGCAGCAGGATCCCAAAAGCGACCGCGTACGCACCAATCCAGAGTGTTACCGCGAGAGCCCCGGCACCCGGGAAGACGAACAACAAGACCCCGAAAACGATCGAGAGCACTCCGATCAGCCCCATCAACCACTCACCCTGGACCTGCTTTCGGAGTCGGATCGCCGCGGCGATCTCCGCCACGCCGGTAATCACTGCCCAAGCGGCGATCAGGTAAAGCAACACCAACGCCGAAAGGCCGGGCCAAATGAAGGTGAGGACTCCGGACACGATCCCGGCAATGCCTTCGATGAGCAGCGATCCCCAGTGGCGACCTTCGATGGGTCGGCGAATCGCGAGAATCAAGCTGAGTACTCCGTCAACAATCGCGTAGGCCCCAAACAGAATCACCAGTGCGAGCAGGGTCGACGGCGGTGAGATGAAGGTGAGAATACCGAACACAATGGCGGCGATCCCCCGAAGGGCGAGCGTCCACCAACGGGTAGCAAGAACAATAGCCATGGCGCTTTCCTCCCTCAGTGCGGCAGCAACTGGCTTTCAGACCATTGGCTACGCACCACGTTACACGGCGGCTTAACACTTCTTCACGCGCCACCGGGCTGGATCTTCACAACCCGCCCTTACTCCTCAGTGCAATCGCAAGCGCACCATGCGCCTGCAACAGGAGGAAAAAGATGTTTGGATTTTTTTTGGGAACGATTTGTCTGATTGCGCTGATCTCCGTGCTTCGCCGGCGGTGGTGGGGCGGCTGCGGCTGGCATGGCCCGGCTTACGGGCGCTACGGCTCGTACGGCAGGTACCCGCAAAGATGGCGCGGCGGCAGGCGAAACTGGAGGTGGGGAATGCTGAGAAGCATCTTCGAACGGTTGGATACGACTCCAGGACAGGAAAAGGCGATCCTTGCCGCCGCCAGTGACTTGCGCGAGCCAAGCGAACGGGCTCGGAGCGAAATCCGCGAATCTCTGACTGAAGTGGCCCAAGCCCTGCGCGAGGATCGAATTGACGAAGCCAAGCTGCGGCAGGCCTTTTCGCGCCAGCGCGATGCTTTGGGAACTGCTCAAGAGGCCCTCTTGGGCGCGCTGAGCCGAGTTCACGAGGCGCTCAATCCGAACCAGCGGCGCGAATTGGCGGAATGGATTCAGTCGAGATCGCACTTCTACCGACACTGTGACGGCGATGCGATCGCCGCCTGAGGAGGACCGATGAGACGCTCCATTCTGATCGTTCTGTTGAGCCTCGGGGTGATTGCCGGGTACGCCAGCGCATTCGCCGCCTGGCGGTTTGGCGGACACGGGTATCACCGCTATGGGTACTGGGAGGAGCGCCACTGGGCCCGGCTCTGCGCGGAAGCAGCTCGGGAAGCCGGCCCAGGCGCTCCCCCGCGATCGGACGCGCCGAGCCAGGAGCCGCGCTGATAGAGTCCCCAGGAAGCGATGTCCTTTCGCGTCTTGCTGATCGACGACGACCAGCGCCTGTTTGAGCTGCTGGCCAGTTATCTGGGCCAAAATGGGGTGGCTCTCGTGCATGCACCCGACGGCGGACGGGGCCTGGCCGCGCTCGAGGCCGCACCCTATGACGCGGTTCTTTTGGATGTGATGATGCCGGGGATGGACGGCCTGGAAGTCTGTAAGCGGATCCGTGCCAAGAGCACCGTGCCGATCGTGATGCTGACCGCGAAGGGCGATGAAACCGACCGCGTGGTCGGACTGGAATTAGGCGCGGACGATTACGTCTCCAAGCCGTTTAGCCCCCGTGAGCTGCTCGCCCGCCTTCGCGCGGTCCTGCGCCGTACCCATCCAGATGTCGTTTCCGAACGGCTGGCAGTCGGGAGCATCACCATCGACGTCCCCTCCCGGGAAGTTCGACGGGACAACAAGCCGGTGGAGTTGACCGGCATTGAATTCGACATCCTGGTCGCGCTGGTCCGGCGCGCCGGGCGGGTAGTCCCGCGGGATGCGCTACTCTCCGAGGCGGGCCGCAATGACGTTGTGGTTAGCGAGCGCGCGGTGGACGTTCATATCTCTCACTTGCGCCAAAAGCTGGGAGATGATCCGCGCTTTCCAAGGCTGATCAAAACCGTTCGAGGCGTCGGCTACGTGTTTGCGAAAGAGCCGGTGTGAGGTTTCACCGCGGCTATTTTCGTGGTCAGCTCCATCGGCGCATTTTTTTGTGGTTTGGCGCATCGATCCTGCTCACCGGGCTCACCGTCGTCGCCGTGCTTCACCTGCTGGGTGAAGGGGGCACTGGTTGGAGGCGCGAGCTGCAGCGGAGCGCGTCCTTCGTCGAGGGACAGTTTGCTCGGTACTGGGACTCGCCGGCTGACCGCGAGGCCCTCGCCCTAGCGATTGCTCGCGATTTTGATCTCCGGGTGACTCTTTTGGGTGAAAAGGGGGAGGTGTTGAGCGTTCATGGAAGACCCTGTCATCACCCTGCGTTCACCCTTGCGATCGTCAAGGAGGGCGCGCCGCGCGGTTCGGTCCGAATTTGCAGCCCGCGGCATTCGCCCTGGGGCGTTTGGCGCATCCTTTTGGCCTTGCTGCTCACCGGCGCAATGCTGTGGGCCGCGTCCGGTCGGATCGCTCGCCGCCTGGCTCGACCGCTGTGGGAGCTCTCCCGGGTCGCTCAGGACATTGGATCCGGGCGCCTCTCGAGCCGAATGCAGCTTCGCCCGCACGACCCGGCGGAGGTCCGGGAGATTCGGGTGCTTTCCTATTCGATCAACGACATGGCGGCCCGAATCGAGCGGCAGATCTCCGATCAGCGGGAGCTACTTGCCGCCGTGTCTCACGAATTGAGGACACCGCTGTCGCGGATTCGCTTGCTGGTCGAGCTGATCCGCGTCAATGGGGCAGACGCCAAGGCGCTCGATGAGCTCGATCGCGAGGTGGTCGAGATTGACTCGCTCGTGGGGGAGTTGTTGGCAAGCTCTCGGCTGGACTTCGCTGCGCTCACGCCGCATTCACTGGACGCCACGGAGGTGGCGAAGAGAGCTCTCGAGCGCGCTGGCCTGGACGCCTCGCTTTTAAGCGTGGAGGGGGTCCCCCGGTCATTCGAAGCCGATGCCGGCCTGATCGCGCGGGCGCTGGCGAACTTGATCGAAAACGCGAAGGTGCACGGCCAGGGGTTGACCTGCTTGCGGGTCCGGTTCGGCCCAGCGACGGTTGCTTTCGAAGCGGAGGACGCCGGGCCCGGTTTTGCGAGCGGTGAGGAGTCCCGCGTCTTCGCGCCGTTTCATCCCCGGCCCGCCGACGGCAAGCCTCGCAGCGCTGGATCGCTGGGCTTGGGGCTGGCGCTGGTGCAGCGGATCGCTTTGGCGCATGGCGGCAAAGCCTATGCGTTCAACCGACCCCACGGAGGGGCCACCGTGGGCTTTGAAGTCAATGCCCAGCTTCGCCCTACCTGAGTCCGCGGTCGGTTTCTTACCGCCTTGATGGAATCGGATGCAGTTCAAGGCTTCTTGAACTATATGAACAGTTCATGGAGCTGGGGATCGACCTGGGTAGCTTCCTCGGGGATGTAGAGCGGATGCTCCACGTCACCCTGGCGGATGCATCGAATCCCGCGGCTGCGCACGGCGATACTCTGATGGGCGCGGCGCGGCACCTCTGCATGGGCGGAGGCGGTAAGCGAGCGCGACCGATGATGGTCCGGCTATTTGGCGACGCCTGCAATGCGCCTGCCGAGCACCTGGTACCGGTCGCCGTCGGAGCGGAACTGATCCATTCCGCCAGCCTTCTCCATGACGACGTGGTGGACGCGGGCATGTTTCGGCGAGGCCGCCCCACGGTGAACGCCCGGTGGGGAAACATCGTCGCGGTGATGAGCGGCGATATCCTGCTCACCACCGCGCTGGGCAAGCTCGCGAAGATCGACATGCGGGTTACCCAGGAGGCGATCCTGACGGTGGCCGAGATGACGAGGGCGGCAATCGCCGAGGTCGAGGCGCGAGGTGATGTCAATCTTCCGCTGGATCGGCTGCGCTGCATCGCGGAAGGAAAGACCGGCGCACTGTTTGGATGGTGCGGAATCGCGGCCGCGTTGCTCGCCGGTGATCAGGAGGCACGGAGCAGATTTTCCGGTTTCGGCAGGCGGCTGGGGGTGGCGTTTCAGATTGCGGACGACATCCGGGATCTGACCGGGCTCGACCAGGGCAAGCCACAGTACGCGGACCTTCAATCGCGTACGCCTTCGTTGCCGATCCTGCTCGCGGCGAAGCGCGACGATTCGTTTCGCAGACGGCTGCGGGAGTCCTGGACGTTTGCGGCAATGACGCCCGATCGGGTGTGCGAGCTGGGCACCGCGGTCGTGTGCTCCGGAGCGATCGAAGCGGCCATCGATCTGATGAACGTGGAGATCGAAGCAGCCGTCGACGCGTTGGGACCCTACTGCGTCTGTCGCGGCGGAGCCGAGCTGGTGCACTGGGCGCGCCGTCTGGCGGCCGGAATTCAAGGGCGGGAGGCGGCATGAAGGGTCATTGGGTCGCCGAAGACGCCGTGGCCCGCAAACAGCCGGAGAAGCCTGCTCCGCTTGCGAGGTGGGAGGCGATCGCGATCGACGCAGTCGGGAACGTGATTGAGTTCTGGGGCTTCAAGCGCAATCAGGGCCGGGTCTGGGCCTTTCTCTATTTGCGAGGCGAGGCATTTTCGGCCGCGACGATCGAGAAGCAACTCGAGCTCTCCAAGGGCGGAGTTTCAATGTTGCTTCGCGATCTGGAGCGCTGGGGCGTCGTACGGCGGGTCCGGGCGACGGGCGAATCCGCCTGGCGCTACCAGGCCGAGACCGAATTCGTGAAAATGGTGACCCGGGTGATCGAAGAACGGGAAAGCCAATTCATCGGCCGGGTCCGGGCGGACCTGGCCGAAGCCAAGCGGTTGGCCGCCGAGGCAGGCGAGGTGCGCTCCGATCAGCTCGCTCGCCTGGAGAAAATGGCGGCGCTGGCCGATCATACCGAACGTGCGTTGAAGCTTTTTCTGCGGACCGCGCGATTGGACGCCAGCGCGATGTTCGGGATTTTCAAGGAGGGGCTGGAGGAAGCCTTCCGCAGGCGAGGTTGAACCATGGATTCGCACTACGATCAGGTGATGAAGGCACGACAAGCGCAGGCCGACGCGGACACCCGGCTCTACTTCGCCTACTCCACCATTCTCGATCGCCGCGCTTTCGAGCAATGGCGCCAAGAGCATGGCTACAGTTTTTTCGATTTGCCGGCGGGGAAAGTGGCCGAGGCGGTGAATGTGGATCTGGTGTACGACTTCCCCTCGCGCTGGTGGGGCGGGCGGGTGGCTGGGCTGGTGGACCGCGCCGGCTCGAGCGTGTTCGGCCGGCTGTTCGAGATTCGCGGCGTGGATTGGCCGATCATCCAGCACAAGGAGGGAGCCGTCACCGGCATGTCGGTTGAGCGCTCGGTGCGGATTCGCTCGGACGGAAAGGAGTTGACCGCCACCGCGTTCACCACCCATCCGGAACGGGCAACCCAAATCGGTCCGGTGAGCGCCAGTTTCGTCGAGGCGTTGGCGCGAGGCGCCGAGGCCGCGGGCCTGCCGTCCGACTACATCGAGCGCATCCGCACGGTGAGGTAACCGCGGCTACTTTCGACTTGGGGCGGGCAAGAACCACAAGACTGCGAGCGGGGGCAACACCAACTCCGCCGAGGCGGGTTGTCCGTCCCAGGCCTGCGGAACGGCGAAAACCTCACCGAGATTTCCGATTCCCGAACCGCCGTACGAGGCGGCATCGGTATTGAGCACTTCCAGGTACGTGCCGGTGCGCGGGAATCCAACTCGATAGGCCCGCTTCGGAACTGGCGAAAGGTTGGCCACGCATACCAGGTGGCTTTGACTGGAGGGAGCAAAGCGCACAAAGGCAAAGACGTTGACGTCAGCGGAATCGGCCTGAAGCCATCGAAAGCCAGCGGGATCCGAATCCGCTTCCCAGAGCGCGGGCTCGGCCTGGTAGCGATGGCTGAGGTCGGCGACCAGAGCCTGAACGCCGCGGTGGCGAGGCAGATCCATCAAGTGCCATTCTACGCTGCGATCGTGGTTCCACTCGGCGATTTGGGCCAGCTCCCCGCCCATGAACAAGAGCTTCTTTCCCGGATGCGCCCACATCCAGGCAAACAGGGCGCGCAGATTGGCAAATCGTTGCCACTCGTCTCCGGGCATTTTTCCGATCAGCGAGCCTTTGCCGTGAACGACCTCGTCGTGGGAGAGCGGCAGAATGAACTTTTCGGTGAACGCGTAGAGCAGGCCGAAGGTGAGCTGGTGGTGGTGGTAGCTGCGATAGATCGGATCCTTGGAGAAATAAGCCAAGGTGTCGTGCATCCAGCCCATGTTCCACTTGAAATGAAATCCCAATCCGCCCTCCGAGGCGGGGGCGGTGACTTTGGGCCAGGCGGTTGATTCTTCGGCAATGATCACCGCTCCAGGATGTTTGCGCCGCACGGCTTCGGTGAGCTCGCACAAAAAGGAGATCGCCTCTTCGTTCTCCCGCCCTCCGAATCGGTTGGGAATCCACTCGCCGGGAGCGCGGCTGTAATCCAGATAGAGCATCGATGCCACCGCATCCACCCGAAGGCCATCGACGTGGTACTCCTCGATCCAAAAGAGCGCGTTGGCGACCAGGAAATTGCGAACCTCGTTTCGCCCGTAGTTGAACACCAGGGTTCCCCAATCCGGGTGCGCGCCCTTTCGCGGATCGGCGTGCTCGTAGAGCGCGGTTCCGTCGAAGCGCGCCAGGGCGTGGGCATCGGCCGGAAAATGCGCGGGTACCCAGTCGATGATCACCCCCAGGCCCCGCTGGTGCAGGTAGTCCACCAGATAGCGAAAGTCGTCGGGGTGTCCATACCGCGCGGTGGGCGCGTAGTAGCCGCTGACTTGATAACCCCAGGAGCCGCCGAACGGATGCTCCGCGACCGGCATCATTTCGATATGGGTGAAGCCCATTTCAGTTGCGTACGCGGCGAGGAGCGGAGCCAGCTCCCGATAGGTCAGCGACCGGCGATCCTCCTCGAGAACCCGGCGCCAGGAGCCGAGGTGGATTTCGTAGGTGGAGACCGGACGGTTGGTGAGATCCGTCTGCTCCCTCGCCGAAAGCCACGCCTCATCCTTCCATCGATAGTGGGACAGTTCGTGCACCACCGAGGCCGTCGCGGGAGGCAGCTCAGTCCGAAATGCAAACGGATCCGATTTGAGAAAGGGTGGCCCGCCGCCTTGGGGACGAATCTCGAATTTGTAGCGTGCGCCCTCACTGATTTCTGGAACGAACAGCTCCCAAATTCCAGAGGCCCCCATCGCTCGCATCGCGTGTAGCCGCCCGTCCCAGGAGTTGAAGTCCCCCACCACCGAGACGCCTTGCGCGTTCGGCGCCCAGACCGCGAACGACACGCCACTGACGTCCCGGTAATGGGTTGGATGGGCGCCCATTCGCTCCCACAGGCGCTCGTGGCGGCCCTGCCCGGCCAAATAGAGATCCAGCTCTCCCCAGGTGGGGAGAAAGCTGTAGGGATCCCGCAGCGTAAACGTCGAGTGGTTGGGGTAGTGCACTTCGAGCATGTAGCCGAAAGCCCGGTTTCGGTCGGGCAGGTACGCCTCGAAGAGACCGTCGCGCAAAGGTCGCATCGGGATTCGCGCGCCGAAGTCCGTCAACAGATCAATCCTCTCGGCCCCGGGGCGGTAGGCGCGCACCACCACCCCGCTCGGGGTCAAGTGCAAGCCGAGCACGTCGTGCGGGCTGGGATGGCGAAGCTCGATGATCCGCTGGATCTCCGATTCGAGCGGAGAAGGCGCTCCTTGCAACAAGCCTCAGTCCTCCATCTGGATCAGCGACCGAGCGGGGATTCGAACCCACTCGGGACGGTTTTGAAGCTCGTAGCGAACTTCGTAGAGCAGCTTCTCGATCTCCATCACATCCAGCATCACCGAGAAGTCGTGTCGGCCCGCCGGCAGCAGATCGGTCCGACCCACGATGCTCAGATAGCCCTCGAGAAAAGCATTGCGAAGACGCGGAACGCAGTCGCCACAGGTTCCTCCCTGCAGCTCGATCACCGCTCCGACGTACGCGAAAGATCGCAGCATTCCCGCCACGTCTCGCAGAGGCGAATACTTTTCACGGCGCTGATTGAAGTTGCGGCTGGGCTCGCCTTCGAAGTCGAACACCATCCAACCTTGGTCGCTGCGCAGCACCTGTCCGAGGTGAAGGTCCCCATGAATCCGAATCTTTTTTCCGGATGGGGCCAGGCGCGCGAGCATCTGGATTCTCTCCACCAGGATATCGCGGCGCTCGGCCAACTCCGGGATCGCCTTGGCTGCGGCGGCGATCGTCACTCCAAGCTCGCCGATGATCGAAGCGCTCCAGTGTTGCAAATCCACCTGCTGGATCGGCTCCGGCGCAAAGGCAGGGTCTTCCGGATCCGAGGACAGGGCCAGGTGTAGCTCAGCGATGATTTTGCCGAGCGTGTTGATCTCATGGAGCAGTTCCGGGGTGGGCGTACCGACGTTCTTGATTGCGTCGAGGGTGTATTTCCAGCCGTCGCTTTCGGCCTTCACGAACTGATGGAGGATGGCCAAGGTGGCGATGATCGGCCCCTCTTGCTGAATCCATCCCAGCAAGCGCGGCGCGGCGCGAAAGGATGCGCGGGTGGCGAGGAATTGACTCATTTCCAGCTCAGGATTGGGTCCGTGCTCCAGCTTTCGAATCACCTTGAGAATCACCCGTTCGTCGAAAATCAGCGAGGTGTTGCTCTGCTCTACCTCCAGGCGTCGAATCGGACCGAGGCTGCGTACCGGGTCGAGAAATGGCGTGGCAAACGGCGTCTGCTCTCCGCGAATCACCCCGCCCGAAGTGGGCAGCGACTCGCGCTCGAGGATGATCCTGAACAGCCGGTGGGCCAACTGATCATCGAGCATTGCATCGGAAACCTGTCCGTCCTGATCGACGCGGACGATCAACAGATAGCGCTGCGGAGTTCCAAGCTCGTAGACCACGTCCACGATCGCCAGCACGAATTCGGTCCCTTCGCGCCCGGGCCGCGCGCTGGTAAGGACGACCTGATCCAACACCGACGCCTGCTTGATCGGGATTCCCTTGCCGCCAAACCACCGCTGCTGGTTGAGATATTGGGGAAGCTTGAGGACGTCAATGTTTGCCATCGAGGGTCACGCCCTTTCGGCTCCGGGTTGTTCGAGTCGAAACCAGAGGAACATATAGGGGCCCAGCGAGAGTTGATAAGGCCGCTCGGAAATGGTCGGGAACCGCGTCTCCCCGAACAACTCGACCAGAGTCCAACCCACCCATTCGGTTAGTGGGAGCTCGGCCGGTTGGGCGAAACGAGACAAGTTGCACACCACCAGCACCAGCTGGTTCTGGTAGGCGCGAGTGAAGCAGAGAATTTTCTTGTTGCTGGGTTTTTGAAAGCGCAGCGTGCCTCTCCAAAATGACGGATAGCGCTGCCGGACCCGGATCACCCGTTTGATCCACGACAGCAGCGAGGAGCGTGTACGCTCCTGAGCTTCCACGTTGACGGCTTGATAGCCGAACACTGGATCGGCGATCACCGGCAAATGCAAAGCCGCGGCGTCTGCGCGCGAGAAGCCGGCATTCCTATCCCCGGTCCACTGCATTGGCGTGCGCACCCCGTTGCGGTCTCCTAGATAAACGTTCTCTCCCATTCCGATCTCGTCGCCGTAATACATGACTGGCGTGCCTGGCAGGCTGAACAAAAGGCTATGCATTAACTCGATCCGGCGCCGTCCGTTCTCCAGCAAGGGCGCGAGACGACGCCGGATTCCGAGGTTGAGCCGCATCCGGGAGTCCTTGGCGTACTCGCGATACATGTAGTCGCGATCCTCGTCGGTGACCATCTCCAGGGTGAGCTCATCGTGGTTTCTGAGGAAGAGGGCCCATTGGCAGGTTTCTGGGATCTCAGGCGTCTGCTCCATGATCTCCACCACCGGAGTGCGTTCCTCTCGCCGAATCGCCATGTACAGGCGGGGCATCACCGGGAAATGAAATCCCATGTGGAACTCGTCTCCGTCCCCGAAATACAACCGCACGTCGGAGGGCCACTGGTTCGCTTCTGCGAGCAAAACTCGCCCCTGATATTCCGCGTCGATCTTCCGGCGCAGTTGTTTGAGATAGGCGTGGGTCTCCGGAAGATTTTCACAGTTGGTTCCCTCGCGCTCGAACAGGTAAGGCACCGCGTCGCAGCGAAATCCGTCGATTCCCAGATCGAGCCAGAATTTCATGATCTCAAAGATCGCCTGCTGCACCTCGGGATTGTCGAAGTTCAAATCCGGCTGGTGGGAAAAGAAGCGGTGCCAGTAGTACTGTTTCGCCACCGGGTCCCAGGTCCAGTTCGAACGTTCACTGTCGAGAAAGATGATCCGCGCGCCGCGATACTTTTGGTCGGTATCGCTCCAGACGTACCAGTTGCGCTTGGGCGAGTTTGGATCCACCCGCGCTTCCTGAAACCACGGATGCCGATCAGAGGTGTGATTCAACACCAGCTCAGTGATGATCCGCAGTCCGCGCCGGTGGGCCTCCTCGACCAGCTGGCGAAAGTCATCCAGCGTCCCGTAGTCGGAGTTGATGTTGTAGTAGTCGGAAATGTCGTAACCGTCATCCTTGAGCGGCGAGGGATACATCGGCAGAACCCACAGGCAGGTCACCCCGAGCGCTTGGACGTAGGGAAGCTTTTGGATCAGGCCCTGGATGTCGCCGATCCCGTCTCCATTGGAGTCGTAGAAGGAGCGCAGGTGAAGCTCATAGATGATCGCGTTCTTGTACCAAAGTGGATCGGAGTCGAGCATCAGCGGCGGGATCGGCTAGTAGAAATAGTCGAACGAATTTTCTCGTCGCGCGAAGCGAAGGACGGACCAGATCGCCGCCGGCTGCTCGGGGGTAAGCGAAATCTCGGACCTTGGTCCTTGCCATAGCGTTCGGCGATCGGTGAGCAGCTCGTGAACCTGATAGGTTTCCTCGTGACCGATTCCAAGTTGCTGCAGCGGAACCTCCAGAATTGTTCTCTGCATCGCGTGCGGATCCAAGCTCACCGCGATTAGCAGTTGATTGGCCCGATTGGGAGTGATTTTGCTGTAGAAGAGCACCCGGTCATTATCCGCGCAATGAAAGGTAAGATTTCGGTAGAGCTGAAGCGCCGGATTCGATCGGCGGATTGCATTGAGCGCGCGTATCTCGCTGCGAATGTTTTCAGGCGCACGGGGATCTCGATGGACGAGCTGGTATTTCTCGGAATTTTGAAACTCCTCCGTTCCAGGTATTCCAGCGGACTCGCAGAACTCGTAGCCACTGTAGATTCCGTATGAGGGCAACAGCGTCCCCGCCAAGAAAAGTCGGATCTTAAAGGCGGCCTTGCCCCCCTGCTGCAGAAACTCCGGAAGGATGTCCGGGGTCGCGGGCCAGAGGTTTCCCCGCATGTACTCGGCTTCCGGGCCCTGGGTAAGCTCGCGGAAGTATTCCTCCAGCTCATGCTTGAAGTTTCGCCAGGTGAAGTAGGTATAGGACTGGGTGAAGCCGACCTTCGCCAACGCGTTCATCATCTTCGGCCGAGTAAACGCCTCGGCGAGGAAAATCACGTCGGGATGTTGATTTTGAACCTCCGGAATCAGCCATGCCCAGAACGGCAAGGGCTTGGTGTGGGGATTGTCGACCCGAAAAATCTTCACGCCCACGTCAATCCAGAACAAGACAATCGATTTGAGCTCCTGCCAAAGCGACTCGCGCGCTGGCCCGGTGAAATCGAAGTTGACGATGTCCTGATAGCGTTTGGGAGGATTTTCCGCGGTTTTCAAGGTGCCATCGGGACGCCAGGAGAACCACTCCGGATGTTCGCGAATGTACGGGTGATCCGGCGAGCACTGAAACGCCAGATCCAAGGCAACCTCAATTCCGCGCTCCGAGGCGACGCGGACAAATCGTTTGAAATCCTCGAGCGTACCCAGCTCTGGATGCACCGACTTGTGGCCGCCTTCCGCGGCGCCAATTGCCCATGGGCTGCCCACGTCCTCGGGCCGAGCCTTTGGCGCATTCTCGCGGCCTTTTCGGCCGGTGCTGCCGATGGGGTGGATCGGGGGCAAGTACAAGACGTCGAACCCAAGGCTTTGAATGTCCGGCAGAATGGCCTCGCAGTCTTGGAACGTGCCGTGGCGTCCCGGGACGGGCGAGCAAGAGCGCGGAAACAGCTCGTACCAGCTTCCTGCCATGGCTCTGGGCCGATCGACGATTATCTCCAACTCGCGATCGTACCGTCCGGCGTTGGAGCGATCCGGATACTTCGACGATAGCTCGAGCAGCTCCGGATCCCTGGAAACCAGGAGCGCCTCGGCCGCAGATTGGCGCGGTAGCTCCTCGGCCGCGCGTCGCAGTCGCTCTGCGTCCAGACGATCCGACCCAGCCCGCGACGCAACCTCCTGAAGCACTGCCGCTCCTTCGATCAGCTCGCTTCGGATTTCATGACCGGCGGCAATCCGACGCTCCAACTCGGAGCACCAGGTCGCAAAGACATCTGGCCAGGCCTCGACGGTGAAGACGTAACGGCCAACCCGTGGCAGCAGAAAGACCCCCTGCCATCGATCGTTGCCGAGCAGGTGCATCGGGGCTTCTTTCCAGCCGTTGGCGGGCAGAGGGGTTGGTCTGACCTGCCGCCAGCGCACCACCGCCCGCAGCAGATCGTGACCTTCCTTGAGGATGTCCGCGCGGACCTGGACCTGTTCGCCCAGAATCCGCTTCGCTGGGTGTCGCCCGGCGTCGATCTCCGGCTCGACGGACTCCACCAGGATGCTACCAATCCGGTCACGCATCAGGGACGTTATAGACACCCTCAAGCACAATCCCAGGTGCGGATGGCTTGTGAGCCATCCAGTCAACAGCCCAGGCCAAGGCCGTTAGACCCGCGAAGCGGGCGAAACTCTAGGTCGGCTTCGTGTGCCGATAGAAGAGAATCATCGAGAAACAGTGAAATTCGTTATCACTCGATTGGCAAACCACCTTATCGACGATCTCCAGATCAGAGTTGCTCCGGAGCCAGCGGGTAACGTTTTCACCCAGTTCCTCGCGCTCCTTGGCCTTGGTCGCCGAGAATACCTTCACGCCCGTGAACATCGGCAGCACCCCCAGGTCAAACCGCTTGGCTTATCGCACGTCCTCCAAACCGCGTCAAAACCGAGTGCTAAGCAGGCTGGCAAACGACTGGCAATAACGATAAGGGTAGCGATGCAATTTGGGGCGTGGTGAATACATTGGAAACGGCCGGCATTGCTGGCGGGCGGCGGGAGACGGACGGTGTTGAAGAACAAAAAGGACGTAGCAGTCGACTTCATTCGATCAATTCGGGCAATGGCTCCCGGAGCTTTGAACCGTTTTATCAGCCAGGAAGCGGGAGAGGAGCTGGCTCAGTTCTTCTTCTCATACAGCGCTTCGCTGATAAGCAAAGATCCAACGCGGGTGCTGGAGAACACTTCCTCGCTGATGCTGATGGGCTATCTGATCCGCTCGTATGAGGAAAAGCGCGCTCCGGACGCGCCATTCCTGCGGCCGATCGCCCTGGCATAAAGGGCTCAGTAAGCATGCTGATCGATCTACACGCCCATTCTCACCTGTCCAAGGGGTGCGACCTCAATCCTGCCCAGGTTCTACAGCGGGCCTCCACGTTCGGAATCGATGGGGTGGCCTTCACCGAGACCAACACCCAGGATGGCTGTGAAGAGTTGTTTGCGTTGTCCGCGCACTCCAAGCTCAAGGTCTTCGTGGGGCTGGAGCTGATCACCGATAAGGGCCAGTACCTTTGTTTCTTCCCCCAACCCGAAAAGGCGCCCGAACCGGTACAGATGTGGGGCTCCAATCGCGAGAAGCCGTGGAGTGCCCTGGAGTGTCTTCCAAAATTGAAGTCTCTTGGCGCGGCGGTGATCGCCGCCCGTCCCTACGATCGCGACTTTGAGTATCCCGCCGGCGACTTCATCTTGACCCTTCCAAACCTCAGTGCGATCGAGGCGTATAACCCCAAGGTCCGCCAGACGGCCAACGACCTGGCCGCCGAAGCAGCGGAAAGCCTTCGCCTGCCTTCCATCGGAGGCAGCGATGCCCGAGGCTCTCTCGACGAAGTAGGCCGCGGGGCCACGCTCTTCAAAAAGAACATCGAGACCCAGATCGACCTGGTGAACGCCCTGCTTGGACGCGACTATTGGCCGGTGATGATCGGCGAGCTGCCCAAACTAACGCGCCCCGGCGAAGCCCAAGAAGCTCGGCGCGAAGGCCCCCGCCGTCGTCGGGGTAAAGGGAACCGGGGGCGCTCGGGGAACTGGAAAGCCTAGGGAGCCCGCTCGCTCCTGGGTCGGGCGCTCCAGGTCGAAAGACGACTATCGACCAGGTAAGCTACCCGAGCACCGCCGGAGTAGATCCACTCCTCGTTTCGGGTGGAGCCTTCGTAGGAAACCCGTTTCCGCTCGGGATATCCCCAGGCCATTTCCAGGGCGTCGTCGGGCATATCGGGAATGGCATTCTTGGTTCGGACCGCTTCTCGAATGGGTTCTGACCATCGAGACAAGCTTGCCGAAGGGTCGCTGACCGACGCGTACAGATCCAGCTCAGCCTTGAACATGTCAACCGAGTCGATGTGTGACGGCAGGAGCAAGATCAACGGGGTACTGGAAGGGTTGGGCGTGGTCTGGAGGTAAACCCAAGGCAATGACCTGGGCGTATCCACTGGCCGATGGGCCACAGCCCAAGCGGTGGGGAATTCGACCTTGAGGACGCGTACCGTCGTGCCTGCCGGTAGCACGCGCTCGACGCCTCCAGGGCGGACCCGCTGGCCAGAATCGTTGACCAGATGCAGCTCTCCAGGAGGGGTTGGGGTCAAAAGCCTTTTGCTCGAATCGCCAAAGAAAGGCGTCACATAGTACGAGAGCCTAAGAAAGCGATCCGCTTGCTCGCGGGTCAGCTCTCTTTCGAGTCCTTGGCGATCTTCCGCGGACAGGGACGTGTAGTGCGCGCAGCTCGCAATCGACAGTCCGATCGCCAGGGCAGGCGCCTCAAAACGCAAACGAAAACAGTGCGGACGTGACCTGAGTTGCATTCGGCTTGGGTCCTTCCACGAGGAGGATTGCACTGTCTCGCTGCCGCTTCACGACGTTTTTAGGGCCGGCTGCAGAGTAGGCATCAATGCCCTGAAACAGGTGGGAAGCGATCAGCGTTATGACCGCGATTGCGTACAGCACCCCACTGTGGATGAAGACGGCATTTAAAACCACGGCCACGCCGACCACGATCGCATCCAGGATCAGAAACAGTGCAAAGTTCCCTCGCTCGCCCGCAATCAGGTGGCCGACACCGAAGCCGACGACAAATCCCAGAACCAAGGCCAGCGTCTGCCGCGCCTGGGCATCGCCGCCCGCTCCCAATTCTTGAGAATTGTTTGGCCCCGCCGCCGGAGCCAGGGAATGGAGCTCGAGCGGCAAAGGCAAATGACCCGGCGCGCGCTCCCCAAAGGCGAGAGCAACCGCAGGGACCAGGAGCGCTGCGCAGACGAAAGCGTCGCTTCTCATCTGGGTACCCGGGAAGATATCAACTCGCCTTGGCGGTTTCCCCCGCCGAGGAGGACGATTCTGACGCGGCTTTTGGCTTTTCCGCCTTCTCAGGCGTGCCTTTGGCTCCGTCCGCCGCCTTGGAGTCCTTCCCGTCTTTGGCCTTGTCTTTCTTCACCGAGCTGTAGAGGTCCGAATACCACCCTCCGCCCCGAAGAACGAACGAGCTACGGCTCACCAGCTTTCGCAAAGTTCCCTTTGCTCCACAGCCATCGCAGCGCTCCGGCGCGGGATCGTTAACCTTCTGGAGAACCTCGTTGAGTTTTCCGCACTTGCTGCATGCGTATTCGTAAATGGGCATAAACTCTGGTTTGAAATTAACCTTCTTTCACTAGCCAAACCATCATGACGAACACTGTCCCTGAATTCACTACTTCGGCTCCCTCACGGCGCGAGCCTGCGCTGGAAGTGGGCGGGGTCCCCTTTGGGCCGGCACTGGGGGTCTGGCTCTATCTGATGTTGGGAGGATCCGCGGCGCTTGCGCTATCGGCGAGGCATTTCCCAGGGATCGTCCCGCACAGTTTGCAGCTGGCGGCTCTGGCGCTTTTCCTGGCCTTCTTGGTCGGCTTCTCGTTGTACCGCCTCCGACTGGTTCAAGCCCGGAAGTATCCGGCATTCAAGGCATTCTTCCAAGTTGGCGTGGGACTGTTGTTTCTGACTTTGTTGCTTCCTGGCGTGAATGACCCATATGAAGCCGGGCAGAGGGGGGTACAGGAGCTTCTTTCGGATTCGGATCCGGCGGTTCGAGCGATGGCGGCGGAGGTCGTGGGCTATCGCGCTGATGGAAGTCGCTACGGAGCATTGCTGGTAGGGGTCCTCGGGGACCCGGACCCGCGCGTCCGTGAGCAAGCGCATCGATCGTTGGTTCGGCTCAATGGCAAAGACCTGGGCCCTCCCGACGATGAGCAGGCGGTTAGAGACTGGGGGGCGCGATTCCGGTGACCCAAGCCTGGAAGAAAGACGGGACCTTGAGCCGGTACATGGTTCAGCACGGGCTGAAACATACCCGGCAGCGCAGCTTGATTATCGACACCTTCTTCGCCACCGGCGGTCATCTATCGGTCGAGGATGTTTTGTCGAAGGTGCGCGAGCAAGACTCGAAGGTCTCGATGGCGACGGTCTACCGGACGATGAAGCTGCTGAGTGAATGCGGCCTGGCCCACGCGCGCAACTTCGGGGATGGGCAAACGCGCTACGAGGCAGCCATCGGCCGGCATCACCATGACCACCTGATCTGCACCCAGTGCGGGACGATCATCGAATTCGAAAATAATCGGATCGAGGCGCTCCAGGAGATGGTGGCGCGTCGCCACGGGTTCCGCGTGACGTCGCACAAAATGGAGCTGTACGGATTATGCCGAAGCTGCCAGCGGTCCGCCTCCGCGCCTACCGCCATGCCTCGCGTCTAGGCTGGGGGTGGGCCCTACTAGCCTCGCTGGCGATCGCCGCCTGCCAGCACAATGCGACCTCTCGCCCACAGATCCACGAATTCTTGCCGGCGCTTCAGCTGCCGCCGGTCGGATCGACATCGTACCGCGTGGGCGATCTGCAGGGACGGGTGGTGGTGGTGAATTTCTTTGCCACCTGGTGCTTTCCCTGCCTCGGTCAGCTCGCGCTGCTTCAGAACATGAAGCAAAAGTACGCGGACCGCGGCTTCGAGGTGGTCGCGATCGGGATGGACCTCGAGGGTTGGACGGTGCTCGATCCCTTCCAGCGCGAATACCAGCTTTCGTTTCCGATCCTGTTGCCCAGCCAGGCAGTGCGAGAAGGCAAGACGGCTTTCGGTCAGATCTCCACCTTGCCGGCAAGCTTCGTGTTTGGGCGGGATGGCCAGCTGCTCTCGGTGTTCGGAGGCTTGCCCACCGCGGAAGAGCTGGATCGCCTGATCGCGAATGCGGTGAAAGCCTAATCACCGCCCCAGTCGAAAAGCGTCACGAGTCGCGCTCCGGCGCCGAAGGAGGGGGCGCCCCGGTAATCAATCGCGCTCCGCGTTGAGCGGTGAAGTAACTCCACGCCCATTCAAAGATCACCACCAGGCGGTTGCGAAATCCGATCAAAAAGAAGATGTGGATTAGCAGCCAGGCCATCCACGCAATCCAACCCGACAGGTTCAGCCGGCCCAGATGTGCAACCGCAGCCGCTCGGCCGATCGTGGCCAAGGATCCCTTGTCGCGGTATCGAAACGGAACCGGAGCTTGGCCCCGAATCTGGCGAGCGATGTTGTCGGCGGCGTGAACTCCCTCCTGAATTGCCGCGGGGGCGACACCGGGGACGTAAGCGCCATCCGTTCGGACAGCGGCCAGGTCGCCGACCACGACCCGGCCTGCCCTGTCGAGCGGAACGTGCAGCGACTTGGCCAACGGCGATGCCTGAACTCCCGCGGCCCAGAGAACGGTCCGCGCGGGGAGGTGCTTGGTCCCCACCGTCACTCCTTCGGAGTCGATGTTTGTGACCATGGCGCCGGTGTGGACCTCGACGCCGAGTTGCGCGAGCTGCCGCTTGGCAG
>WNFE01000364.1_pt1 | contig 31760 bp, 31 predicted proteins | sample 5400451 | NCBI WGS metagenome assembly WNFE01 (sample SAMN13153344, study PRJNA577476) | soil metagenome | isolation source: 200 cm saprolite under Douglas fir tree site 2 hole 2 | place: USA:California | collected 2015-04-18
GACCTTGTGACAGTGGTGCTGACCGGCTCCCACCGCCCGGCAGCGTCCCGGTAATCCACCGGCCCCGCAGAGATCACCGCCTGCCGCCGCCCGTCCGACAGCTCATACGTCCGGCTGAATTCCGTCCGCTGCGCGACAACCTCCCCCACCCGCCGCACCGGCGGCGCCACCGCCTGCCGCACGACGTTAGGCCGTGACGGCAGCGCAGACTCCGTCCCCGGCACCACCCTCGAGGCCGGACCATGCGCACCCGAGGAGAACCAGCCACGCGGATCCCACCACGGCAGGCCCAGCGACTGCGACCCTTGCGAACCCGGCGCCAGAATCCCCGCATTCCCGGACCCGCCGGACGGCCCAGGCCGCGAGCCCGGCACCACCGCGATCAACGTCATCGAGACAGCGACCGCGAAAGCCGCCGCAACCGCGGTCCACCGCAGCGCACGCTTCGACAGCTTTGACCTGACCCGCCCGGGCCACAACTTCATGACAGTCTCCCGCACTAGCGCCCGGAAACGGGCATTGGCTAAATCAGCGAACAACGAAAGGAATAACTAATGGCTGTGGGTTAGAACGAAAGGCAGCAAGCCGTCACAGCCGGGCCGGACAGAAACCGCGAACTCTGGCATGCGCAGCCGTAGCGGGCAGCCACCCAGTTCAGAAGCACGTGACTCTGGCGGGACTCCGCGATCAGCCCCGGGCTAAGCACAGGTGATCACATAGGCGCCTCCGGCATTCACGCACGGCAGGCGGCCATTCCGGCGGCCAGCAGCCGTGAGAATTTTCAGCAGACGCCCATAACGTTCTCAGGCCACGTGAAGGCTGTCAAGATCCAATCCTGCGGGAACCAGGAGTTTAAGTATGATCATTGACCAAATCCGTTTAAATGCGTCGCCTAGCAGGGGAAAGCGCCGCAGCAACCTCAGTGCCCAGCGACGGGGTGGCAGGACCGTCAGCTGCGCGATCAAGGTCGACGGGCAGACCATCGCCACGGGCAGCGCCGGCGGCGGGCACAACATCCCGGGGCGAGATCAGCCAAGATCCCGTGCCGGGGGCGGGTCAACATCAACAGCGCAGTACGCAAACACCTGTGCAGGCTATGACAGGTGGTGCAAGATGAGGCTCGTGGGTGATCGATCATCATGGCCGCCGGGTTCGGCTGGGTCGGCGGGAACTTCAGCACGTCGACCGACACCCTGCCGGTGAAGGCGGCGATCACGCTGCGCCACCTGATCTTCCCGCTCGCGCTGGCCCTAACGTGGCACGGAAGCCAGGATGGTTTCCATCTGTTCTCCCGGCGGCTCCGCAAGCCTCGATGGCCACATCGGCGACGCTCTCCGGTTTGTCGAACGTTTGCGGAACATGACGGTTCACCCAGGCGCATATGTCCGCGAAACGCTACGTCCAGACCTCGACGACGAACAGCACATGCGGCAAACCTATAAGCTGATCGACGGGATAATCGCAATCGTCTTCGAGCATCTAACTGCGCAGCTGAACACGCTCGGCAACGCTTAAGCAAGGAGCAATCTGACGACAACCCTACGAGGCGCACGGCGCTCCCGGAAGATTATTCAGAACACCCCTTTCCACGAGCATCACCGCAGGTCACGGGCTTGTGGTTGAGGACTTTAAATAATCTTCCCGGTAGCTGCGGACTCCGGGACTGTCGGGCAGGTTCAGTCAAAGGTCTGCGGCGTAGCCGACGCCGAAGGCGCCGTAATGGGTCCTGCCGCCCCGGATAATGACGGAGCGGGAGCTAGGCCCATGTTCTGGTGTCGCCGAATGAAACTTCGGCGGCGCGGCGGCCCGGAGGATTTTTGGTTTTCGCGCCAGCCGGCCGGCTGTCTGGCCCGCCGGAGCGGGAGCGCAGGTGAGGCCGCCGAGTCGGCGGCCCGACCTGCCCCTTGGCGCCGCCTTGAAGACGTAAAGAAGGTCCTCACAGCAGGCTGGCCATCACTTGTCCGACTCCGACTGATCGTTGACACGGCGCGTTCAACCGGTGCTCGCAACCTCGGCGAGTCGACGACGATTCGTTGATTCGACCGGGGAGAGTGCGCATGGTGACTCATCTGACGGTAGAGCAGCGGCAGCTGGCGCTGCGGCTGAAGGCCCGTGCCTTGTCGCTGCGGGAGATCGGGCGCGAGGTCGGCTGCTCGCACGAGCTGGTCCGGATCATCGCGCGGGGCGGCCCGGGCCGGCCGCAGCGGCAGGTGGATGCCTGGGTGCCCGGGCCTGGCTGGCTGGGGCTGGCGGACCGGGAGGAGATCAGCCTCGGCCTGCATGGGCGGTGAGGCGTTCTGTGCCATCGCGGCCCGGCTGGGGAAGGCCACCTCCACGGTGTCGCGGGAGGTGGCCGGCAACGGCGGCCGCGCCGGGTACCGGGCGTGGCGGGCTCATCAGCGGGCGCGGCAGCGGGCCCGCCGGCCCAAGACCCCGAAGCTGGCCTGCTCCCGGCTCGCCGCGCAGGTTACTGAGTGGCTGGAGGCCTGGTGGTCGCCGCAGGAGATCTCGGCCCGGTTGCGGATCGAGTTCGCAGGCGATCCCATGATGTGGGTGAGCCACGAGACGATCCACCAGGCGCTATTCGTCCAGGGCCGTGGTGAGCTGCGCCGCGAGCTGGCCCGCTGCCTGCGCACCGGCCGCGCGAAACGCCGGTCCCGGCACCGCCCGCAGAACACCGGCCGGATCCGCGACATGGTCATGATCAGCGAGCGTCCCGCCGAGGCCGCCGACCGGGCCGTGCCCGGCCACTGGGAAGGCGACCTGATCATCGGAGAGAACGGTCGGTCAGCGGTCGGGACACTGGTGGAACGAGCCACCCGCTACGTCCTGCTGCTGCACCTGCCCGACGGCCGCGGCGCCGCCAGCGTCGATCAGGCCATGAGGACCGCGATCGCCGGCCTGCCCGGCGAGCTGTTCCGCACCATCACCTGGGATCAGGGCAAGGAGATGGCCTACCACGCCCAGTTCACCATCGCCACCGGCGTCCAGGTCTACTTCTGCGACCCGCACAAGCCCTGGCACCGCGGCTCGAACGAGAACACCAACGGCCTGCTCCGCCAGTACATGCCCAAGAGCACCGACCTATCGGCGCACACCACTGAAGAACTGGCCAGATTCGCCCGCAGCCTTAACAACCGGCCCCGCAAGACCCTCGGATATGAAACCATCCGAGAAGCTCGCCGAGCTTCTTGCGCACACCGGTTGAACCCGCCAAGCGGGCGTTCCATGTGCCTGCGCACCAGCTGCGCGGCCGCGGCCCGGTCGCCACGGGCCAGCGCCCATTCGATGGTTTTCGCAGTTGACCATGCCCAGCCACGAGACCGGCAGGCCCCACGCCGCCAGGGACGGGGCCTGGAACAGGTCCAGCACCGGCAGCACCCGCTGCCGGAACGCGGCGGCGAACTCGCCCAGGCCCATCACCGGGGGCATCGGGAAACGGCGTCGGCAGCCCCGAGCACTCGATTTCGTCAAGCGCCGGTTCCACGTTGATCAGCAGCGTGCCGTTGACGATGCCGCGCCGCACCGGGAGCGCCGGGCCAGCGAGAACCGAGCGTTCCGGGCGGGCAGTCCGCCAGGCTTCGAGATCCTGGTCAACGACCGTGACCCAGGTGAACGCCCAGGTTGCCACGCCCCTGCGGTTCCACTTCGAGGGATGCAGCCTGAGCCTGCGCACCTGCCGCCTGGCCCGGACCTCGGCCTCCTGCCGGCTCTTCACCCAGCGCCAGCCCAGGTCGGCGGCAAGCCACTGGCCGCTGCGGTCCAGGATCACTCCCGGCGAGTCGGCGGCGTCGAACCGGGGAGCAGCCACAAGTGACAGGTTCGCGCAGCCCGGCAGGGCTGCCACGATGAGCCGGTGGCTGTCTTGTTTGATTACCTTCTCCGCGGCTTCCGACACCGCGGCAGCTGATGTCATCGGGTGGCCGGGCGGCCCGGCCGAGCAGCCTGGGCTCGACATGTGTCCAGTGACCGGGGGGACCCGCTGGTCCAGCTGGGAACGCTCGAGGCGCTGCTGACCGGCCGTGACTATGGGCAGATCGTCGCGGGCCAGCGGGCTGGGACGGTGCTCGCCGAGCGTGACGGCGGCCAGCGCCTGGTCGTCGCCATGACCGACGAGCTACAGCGTCCGCTCGCCCGCTCCGCTGACGCGGAGCTCCCGCTTGCCGCCGCCGCCGTGCCGTGGGCGCAGACAGAGGAGTTCTGGGGGCAGGCGGACCCGCAGGTTCTGGCCGGCTGACTCGGCCAGCTGGCCGTGCTGGCCCGCCGCGCCCTGGCCAAGAACCAACGCCTGTATTGCTGGGTCTGCCTGTAACCACCCGTCTGCCCGAGGCTCCCGTCCCCTTGTCACGCGGCTGCAGACCGCCTGGCGGGCGCGAGCCGCCGTTTGGCGCCGCCGGGTGGATGCAGGCGATCTTGGTCCTGGCGGGCCCGAACCGGGCCCGCCGTAATAGGTGGTGGCTGGCCGCGGGGCCGAGCGATGAGACGACGCTGCCGTGCCACCGGTTCAGGAACACCGCTACCATGCACCTTGGGCCGGGCGCCCGCGCTGCGGCAGCCGGGCAGGAAGGTCACAGACGTGAGCATGATCGGCGCTTACGCACGGATCACCGCGGCCCAGCTGAGCCAGGCTCTGCAGGACCCGCGATGGGCCGCAGACCATCTCGCTGAGCTGGCCGAGAACACCTACCCCGCGCAGGATTCGGCAGCCACCGACCGTTTCGTCGATGTCGACAAGGCCTGGAACGGGATCTGGTTCCTGCTGAACGCCGCCGGATCGCCCATCGACGTCGTGGCCGGCGGCGCACCGGTCAGCGACGAGGACCTCGGCTACGGGCCAGCCCGCTACCTGACCCCGGGCGAGGTCGCGGCGGCGGCCAGCTACCTGCAGGCCATGCCATGGCAGCAGCTGGCCAGCCACTTCGACCCGGCACAGATGACCGCCGACGGCATCTACCCAGCGATCTGGGACAACGATCACGCCCTCGACTACCTGCGCAGCAACTATGCCGTCTTGGTCCAGTTCTTCGGCGCCGCCGCAGCCGCCGGAGACGCGGTCATCTTGTGGCTCACCTGAGCGTCCCGCCCGCGCGACGCACCACCGTGACCTTTACCCCAACCAGGAGCCATCCCGGCGCAGAGGGCACGTCACGAAACCGCGGCTGGCCAGCTCGTGCAGCCCAGCCAGCTAACGCGATGACCGCAACCAGCCGCCAGCCAATGCCGCCGCAGAGAGGGCAGGACAGGAGCCCGATAGAGCCGTCCAGAGTCGGTGCGCGCCAGGAGCCGCCGTCCGCCAGTCACCGACGGTAGCTTGCGTTAAGCAGCGCTTGACAAGCGATATCCGCCGATCTGCGCGGCGATTTGGTCTCCGGAGCCGCGGTCGCCACCGCGCCCGAACGGGTTGATATGTGCCGGCGGTTACTGGGCTCGCAGGAACACGATGAGGGGCGATCGCGGTCTCAGCGTCAGAGGTCTTTGAGTCCCATTGCCGTGCTAGCCGCCGACCCCGGGTCATGCGCATTGCCAGGTGAACGACGTGGGTGCGAGGTGGCTGTTCGTCATGTCTTCCCGCCGGGAGAGCCAGCCCAGGGAACCGCAGTCGCCCCACATCATTGTTGGCGGGATGGTTGAGGAACGCACGCAGGTCCGCCCCGGGGTCTTTGAAGACGGCGTGCAGATCCGCGTGCTCGAATTGCGGGAAGCTCACCACCGGCTCAGCGGTGAGTTCCACCCGCTGATAGGGGTTGATGCCGGCTGGGCATGCCCGTGCGATGTCGCCTCGCCGGGCCCGACGTGCAGCACGCGTGCGCCGGCCAGCGTTGCCGGTTCCCAGAATCCGACCGTCGTCTGGTGGCTGTCGTACTGCCCATCGAAATAGAAGAACAGCAGCGTCCCCGCGTGCGGCAGGCTGATGTCCAGCGGCACCCGGCCAGCGCGGCGCAGTCGATGGCAGCGATGAACGACAGCGGCCCGTGGTTCTCCCACACCGGCCACTCAGCCCAGTCAGGCAGCCCGGGCTCGCCGCCCAGGACGGCAGCCACCCGGGCGCCAGGGCCCGTGTAACGAAGAGCAGCCGCTGGCCACACCAGCCGCAGCCACCGGGCTGCGATATCGGCCGGCAGGTGCCGGCCGGCGATCTCGCCGACCAGGTCGCGGTCAACAATCACCTGATCATGCCTCCCACCCGTGCACGCGCCGCGGGCACAATCGCGAGTCCAGCAGTCAGCCGTGACGTGCTGGCCCGGTCATGAGGTGAGTAACTCACCCACCACTGACAATCGAGGACCTGGGCCCCGGCGGCTGATCGCGCGAGATCATCATTGAGGGGAAGACTTCCGTGATGCTTCCATCCCGGGCAGGCTGACGGGGCGGATACGGCTGTGTGCCCGGCATTAGCCGGGCTGCGATCCGGCGGTGGGCTTGCGGATGCCGGTCACGAAGGCTATCTCCCGGCGTTGCTGGTCGCTGAGCTCGGGGGTGGCGAGCAGTGCGGCGATTCCAGCGGCCTGGCTGGCGCTGGGCTTGCCGTAGCTGGTCGCGGCCCCATGCTGCAGCCAGGCCAGCAGGTCCGTGCGGGCGGCCTCCGCGAGATCGGGATCCTGGCCGCTGATGGCGGTCAGCGTGGATGCGGTCCCAGGTGCCCGAGTGCTGCCGGATCGACAGGGCGACCCGTCGCGAGCGAGGGGTGCCGGCAGTGTCGAGGCTGGCCAGGACGCTGGCTGGCTGGGCGTGGCCGCGCACGTGGCGCAGGGCAGCTGCCGCGACCTTCCCAGCGCTGTCCAGTAGCAGAGGAACCAGGTGCTCAAGGATGCCGTCAGTACTTGCGTGACGCCCGACTGCTTGCGCGGCCGCACGCCGAACACGGGGGCTCTGATGAGCCAGGAACGGCACGGCCGCCCCAGGCAGGCAATGGGCATGGTCCTCGTCGAGGCCCTGCAGCGCTGCCGCAATCTCCCGAGGCAGACTCGGGCCGGCCAGCACCGACCGGTATACCGGACCTGGGTCTCCCCACTGCCGCCGCCACCTCCACCGGGCCATGGACCGGACCGCCCCCGACCGGTCGAGCAGAAGTTCTTGCAGCGCCTGCCGGGTGAGCTGGTCATCACGGAGGTGCCCGGCTGCGAACGCGCGAACACCAGCCCGGGCCGACCCAAGCAGCCGCAGCCCAGCTCGAGCCTGCAACTCCCCTGAAGGGTCAGCCAAGGACCGGGCGCACCACAGCGCGACGACCGGGTCGGGGTCGCGCATGGCCCGAGCCGCCAGAACCTCCGCCGTGAACAGATCCCGATCCGCCTGTGCCTGCAAAGCCCACAACGTGCAGGCGCGGTCACGCGCCGCCGCCAGCGCCTCCAGCGTGGCAACTGGCCCCTCAGCGATACTTTCCAGGTACCTGGCCGCGGCCTGCCGGCCGCGCCGCCGCTGTCTCAGCGCCAGGAATACCGGGATGATCGCGGCAGCATCCTCGGGCCTGGTCCTTGCGGACACGGCGGCCCAAGCGGCGGAACTAACCTCAGGCACCCAGTCAGCGACCCGGACCGCCAGGGCAGCAACGGCCACAGGCGCGTGCAGGCCGGCGAGAAGCGTCACCGCGGCCTCGCGGACCCTGCCATCGCGGCACATCGACGCCGCGATGCCCGCGAGAGCACCGCCAGCGGTCAGCAACGGCCGCCAGTCAGCCACCGCATCAAGCGGCGACTGGCCCCAGTACGGGCGTCTTGCCAGCTCATCCAGGCGCAGCCACCCCGGTCCGCTCAACCCGGCGAGCTGATCCATGACGCGCGCCGTTCTCACGGGATCGGCTTCCATCACAACATCGGCCAGCGCGCCGATTGATGCCGCGTGCGGAGCAGCCGTCATACACAGCGAGCCTACCCACGACCCCAGCGGAGTCTGCCCGTTCCGCCGGGGATGTCACCATACCGCGCTGGCACGCATAACTGACCGATCTGGACAGCCCATCCACATAGACCGGCCTCCCTATCGGCGAGCGCCGAGTCGGCAGGGATCGCCGATGCGCTGGCCACCATCACCCCGGCGCTCACCAGGAATGCCGTAGGCCGCCGCCTGCAGTGCTGCGCGCCGCGCTGTACCGCTGGGCGTTCAAACCCGGCCGGGCCGGCAGCCAGCCGCCCGCCCAGATCGAGCAGGCGCTGGCCTGGGCACGGCGCCGCTCGCTCCCCTCGCCAGCCTGGCCGACCCGACGGTGATCCGTGGCGCCCTGGATGCGCTGACCCGGCGGCTGGACGGCAGCCAAGCCGCCGCGGCCACCATCGCCCGCAAGCGCGCCGTCTTCCATAAAGCGCTCGGCTACCCGGCAGAGCTGATGATCTCGTTGTTGGCCAGCTGCCCGTCGTCGAACCGGCGCGGGCGCGGCTCGCCGCGCTCGTGGCGGTCAGCGTCGCTCCCGCCGCGCAGCCACGACTGCACGAGTTCCTGGTCATCGAGATCGAGTTCGCGGAACTCGTCCCAGCGGGCCTCGTTGTTCAGGCCGACGTGGGTGACGAGTAGGCCTGGTTGTCGGGGGTGATCCGGCTTGTTCTGGACGATTACGACATGGTCGCTGAGCCCGCCTGCCACGCCGCCGGAACAGCCGTCCAGCTGCCCGAGGCCGGGCCGTGCAGGGAGCCCGCGCTAGTGCGCGCCCAGTTCCGTGGCTGTTCTGTCACAGCGTCCACGACCGTCAACGACCCTCAGCGGCCTTCAGCGACTATCAGCAGGTCAGCGCAGGGGTCGCAGAAGAAGCCGCAGGTCAGCGCCATATGGTCCGGACATATAGCCGATATTCGCCGACGTGCCGAGCAGAAAGCCGTCGGCCTCAAGCACCTCGGCGGCGGCCGCGGTCAGTGCGGGCCTGGCCACGACCTCGACGCCCTCGATGTCATCGGTAGCCGCGCCCGCCAGCACCGCCTCGAACATCGCCTGCATGGACGGCGAGGTCGTGTGGTGGACGATCAGCAGCCTGGCCATCACCCGGTGACGCGGGGGTTGCGCGTACTGCGGTCAGGCATCCCCGCAGTGTACGCCGGCCCGCGTCCAGCGTCGGCCCACGCAAGCTGCACGGCACGTGCGGGCGGCACTAGCCTGGGGTTTATGCGTTCCGCTGGTGCTGGTCTTGCCGACCTTGGCTGCGTGCTGCTGTGGCGGGTGGCAGTTGGGCGCGCGGCGCGGGCACTGGCCGTGTCCCGTGCGGCACGGACGCGGATCCCCGGCTGATCGCATCCGCGTCCCCCGCACCCATCGTGGCCACATTCGCCGTTCTCTTGCCGGTTCCCCAGATGATCGCGTCCTCGCATACTATGTCAGTTGACACTAACGTTCGGCTCAGCTAACGTTAGTGAATAACGACAGAAGTTCGACAGGAGGGAACCGCCATGGGTCAGCCAGTCGCGTTTTTCGAGGTGATCAGCCCCGATGCGGAGCGCGCGCAGAAGTTCTATGCCGAGCTGTTCGGCTGGCAGGTAGCCGCCGACCCGGCCATGGGCGGGTACGGGCTGGTCGACACCGGGGCCGGGGAAGGCGCGATCGGCGGCGGGATCGGCACGGCAGACCCGCCCGGCGAGAAGAGCGTGAAGATCTACATGCGGGTCGATGACCTCGACGCCTACCTGGACCGCGCCGAGCAGCTGGGCGGCAAGCGGCTCGTTCCGCCGACGGACCTGCCAGGTGACTTCGGCCGGTTTGCCATCTTCACCGACCCGGACGGGAACCAGGTCGGGCTGTGGAGCTGAGCGAGCATGACTGATGAGCCGCAGGATGCCGCGATGGGTGACGAGCGGGCGACCGATGAGACGCTGAAGGCCATAGCCGAACCGCGCCGTCGCGCCATCCTGCGGCTTGTCGCCGACGACGAGTTGCCGGCCGGGGAGATCGCCGCAGCGTTCGACGTGAGCCGGACCGCCGTCAGCCAGCACCTCACCGTGCTCAAGAACGCGGGCCTGCTGACCGAGCGCCGGGACGGCACCCGGCGGCTGTACAGTGCCCGGCCGGAAGGACTGGACGGGCTCCGGCAGCTCCTGAACGACATGTGGGCGTCATCCCTTGATGTCGCCCGCAGGCTCGTCGAAGCCGAGCGGGGCATCACCGATGACGACCAGGCCGCCGGAGCCGGGTGAGCCGGGGCGCCCGGGGCACGAATCCGGTCCACCCGGTCCGGTCGGTCCGGTCGATCTGCAGCGAGCAAAGCTCGCCACGTTGTGGACGCTGGTCCTGGACCGCTTCCTTGACTACCTGGACTCGGTCACTATGGTGACCGACGACCCGCGCCTGAATCCAGGAGGCTCGCATGACCCAGACGCCTGAGCCTGGCGCGGCCAGCAACTCCGGTCCGGCCAGCACTTCTGGGGCCGCCGTCACCACCCTGCGTCGGCCTCCGGTACGGCAGTCGACCACGGTGCGCAGCGACGTCCGGCACACCTTCGACACGTTCGTGCGGACGATCGGCATCTGGTGGCCGGTGGACCCGTTCTCGGCCGGAAAGGACCGGGTCCGCGACATCATCATCGAGCAGCGCACGGGCGGCCGGGTCTATGAGGCATGGGCGGATGGCACCGAGGTGGACTGGGGTGAGCTGCTCGCCTGGGAGCCGCCCGCCCGGTTCGTGATGACCTGGAACCAGACACCCGTGCCGACCGAGGTGCAACTCAGCTTCGCCGCCCTCGGGCCGTCCCTGACCCGCGTCACGGTCGAGCATCGCGGCTGGGAGGCGCTCACCGACGAGCAACTGGCCGAGGATTGCGCAATACCTGGCGGGTACAGCGCCGGGTCCTACTCGATCGGCTGGACGCGGATCCTGGACCGCCTGGCCGCCGCCCTCGGCCCGGCCGATACCCCCGGCCCGGCCGGCACCCCCGGCCCGGCCGGCCCCCCCGGCCCGGCTGGCACCCCCGGCGGCGAGCCCACCGTCTGACCAACCTGACCAACCTGACCACCTTGACCAATCTGACCAGGTTGACCAGCCTGATCAGCTTGACCAACCTGACCGGCCTGCCCAGATGACCCAGCCCGGCAGCATAGACAAAACGGAGGGAGGGAGCTGCGCTTGCTCCCCGGCCGCAGCGCCGGGGTTCCGGCGCCGCAACCTAGATGAGCGTGAACCCGGATGCCAGCCAGCTAGATACGTATGAAATGGTGCTGCTCCGACACACCCCGCAATACTGGGAATTCGACGAGGACAGCCGCGAGCGGATCTTCGGTGAGCACCTCGGCCACACGCTCAGCATGGTCGCGAGCGGGCGGCAGCTCGTGGCGGGGCCGGTAACCGACAGTCCCGCCGAGGAAACGCAGATCTGCGGATTCGGCCTGTTCCAGCAGGGGTCGCTCGACGCCGTGCGGCGCATGATGGACGCCGACCCTGGCGTGCAGGAGGGTCTCTACTGCTTCGACGTCATGACATGGCGCACCCCGGTGGGATCGGTGACGTTCCCATCGGCCTCGACTCGCGCCCCCTGACAGCCGGCTTCAGGGCGGGACCCGGCTGGCCAGCTCACCCGGGGCGATATTGACCGTTTCGTCCGCAATTTGCCACTTTTGCCGTGGCACTAGGCCGATGACCCGAAGCAAGAGCGCGAGTATCTGTTGTCCACAGGCGGTGGATCTCGAATAGCCAGCGTGGTCACCAGCCGCCGGCCCTGAATGCGGGGAATTCACAGCGGTCTCCCCCAGGTGTCCACAACGACTCTCCGCGCTCTCCCCAGATGATCCACAGCGTTGTCCACAGCCGTGTATTGACCCCTGGCGGCGGTGGCCCTAACGTCGCCAGCCAGGAGTCCCCGGGCGGCGGGCTGCCGTTACTTCCGGGGAAGGGGGCGACCGGCTCGTCATGGAGTCGTCGGCATTGTCCGGTCGGCTCCCCGCCCTGGGGGTGTGCGTCAAAAATGTAGGGGCCACCGGATTTTGCCTGGTGGAGCGCTTGCGCTGGCTGCGCACCCCGCAACCAGACGGCAAAGTCCCAGGTCGGCATGGCCATCACCATGGCCGGGATGCCCGGAACGCCGAAGTGAGAGCCGTCACCAGCCTCGATGCGCGTCTGTCGGCTAGGCGGAGGAGTCCATCTGACGCGGCGCGCGCAACCAGACGGCCCCCACCTGAGCAGCCGGAAGATGATCTTGGTTACCTACAAATATGTCGCACACCCGCTGGTCAGACCGAGGCTGAGCCCGCACGGTGCTGACGGTGTCGGGAGTCGGCCCTACGATTTTGCCGTGAGCCGGACAACCCGAGACAACGTCGTCGCCACCATCGTCGGCCTGGTGGCCGCGCTGGTAGCCAGCCTGATTGCCGCCTTCACCCCGAACCTGACGCACCTGGCAGATGTCGGGGTGTTCGGCGCTGCCCTTGCCGGGTGCGCGCTGGCGCTAGCCGGCATCTACGGGCCGGGGATGGCGAGGAGACGCCGGGAGCGCTGGCGCAAGGCGCTCAAGGCAGAGATCATGGCCGAGTCCAGGGCCGAGATCGAGCCTATGATCGCGATGGCGCTGGAGACGAGGCCCGCGACCGTCCAGCCCGGTGAGGCGGAGTCCCTCACGGACCTCCTCATCAAAGGCCGAGACCTGCAGGCGCAGTGTCGCGGGGTTGAAAGCTCTTACGTCATCCCGGATGAGCTGGCGGTCGAGATTGGCCGGTGGGATGGGCGGGCAGTCGCGGCCCTGCTGACCGATCCGGGCCTGCTCATTGATTTCCGACATGAGCCCTGGGCTGGTGACGTCTTTCAGCTGTCGGCGCGGGAAGCGCATAAGATGCTCGACTCCAAACTCGGCACGCTGGAGACCGCCATCCGCAAGAATGTATTGCGAGTTCGGGCAGCCCCAGAACGTGTGACGGGTTAGGCGTCAGCCCGCCTCGGGGTGATCGGCTGCCCACTGCGGATGCACCCGGATCGGGCTGGTCCTTCCATTGATCCGCAGCCGGCGGGCGACGGGTGTCTGGAGTCGCTTGCCGCAGGCGCCGCCGCCGTTGCAGGACGGCTCGACCTGGGGCCGGTCGAACGGGTAGCCGCAGGCCGCACAGTAGTTGTGAAGCTGCCGCCTGACTTCATTCGCGGCCAGCGCCCCGCGCATGTCACGGCTGGGGCTGGCGGCGTCCAGGGCCTGGCGCAGCATGCTCCGGGGATCGTCGTCCGGGGGCGGTTCTGGCAGGATCGGGAACGACGGCCTGGCCGGGCGCTCTCCGAGGACCGGGAACCGCAGGCCGAGGCCCCCGCACAGGCCCAAAGCCGTCGCTGCGGCTGCCAGGACGTAGGCCGTGACCATCAGGTTCCCGGTCCAGACATGCGGGGTGGCCGCCAGCATGGTGCTCAGGAATACGAGGGCCACGGCGAGCGCAGCGCTGGCGAGGCCAGCCCACGTGACCCGGCTATTCAGGCGTGACACGGAAGCCTGACCCTAGTGGCGAGGTCCGTCATGGCGGCGCCCGACTTCTGGCGCTTCGTCCGGCAGCTGGCCTTCGACTCTCGCGGAGATGCGGCGCAGGTAGCTGGCTACCTCGGCCCGCTCGTCCGAGCGGTACGCCGGGTGGCAAAGCATGACGAACTGCGTATCGGTCAGCAGGTGCTGATCCGCCCGCTGGGCGTACGCATCACGGAGGCCATCGGGATCGTCGGCGTCAATCAGCGCGGCCAGATTCATCAGGATCTCGGCCACCTTGGAGGCTTCCCAGGCGTTGAGCTTGACGGCCAGCATCGGCCAGTCGCTGTCGTCCATCACGGGAGAGAAGCTTAGCGGAACGGCCACAGGCCCGCGCCGTGCGAATCGTCCCGCTCAGAGCCCGGCGGCCAGGCGGTACGATAAGCGGCGCGCCGTCTGTTGAGGTCAGGGATAAGGGCACTCAGTTCGACTCTGATGGCCATGTTCGCCGTGGGGGCCTTCGCTGCTCTCGCTCTGCTTCGGTACGCCTGTCTGCGGATTGAGCTGCAAGATCCGTCGAGTATCGCGGCAAGGGGGGGGAAGGAGGCGCCTATGAAGTTTCATGCGGTCCTGCGCAGTATTGGCGAGACGGCGGGGAGCCTCGGCGGCAACTTGGCGGGTGGCCTGCTCCTGTCCTGAGCGGACGGCGTTCGTCGCCCGACGGCTGGCATTGCTAGTCGTCTTGACCTGGTTCTTCCGGCTCCTCCTTCATGGTCGCGTCCCGGCTGGCCCGTTCGTCCTTTGCCGTCTGGTTGCGTGGTGCGCAGCCAGCGCAAGCGCTCCACCAGGCAAAATCCGGTGGCCCCTACATTTTTGGCGCACACCCCCGCCCGGGGGCTCGTGGCCAGAATGTCGGCGGGCCGTGACAGCCTGTCGCGCATGAGACCAGCGCTGAAGCCGGGCCTGCGGTGGGTCTGGCGCGACCGTGACACGCTGCAGATCGGCATCGACTCGCGGCGGGCGATCGCGCTCAGCGGGATGCGCGCCGCGGTGGCGGTGATCGGCCTGCTGGACGGGAGCCGGGACCGCGGACAAGTGATCGCCGCCGCGGCGGACCATGGAATCCAGGCGGAGGCCGCGGACCGCGTCATCGCTCTGCTCACGGCCGCCGGAACGCTCTGCGACTTTCCGGCGAGCACCATGGCCACTCTGCCGGACGACGCCCGGGTCCGGCTGGCCTCGGAGTTAGCCACGGCATCGCTGGCGCACGGCGACGGAGATGGTGGCGCCCGCGTCCTGGTCCGCAGGCAGGCGGCCGCCATCCGGGTGCATGGCACCGGCCCGGTCGGGTCGTGCATCGCCAGCCTGCTGACGGCGTCGGGCATCGGCCGCGTGGTGTCGGTGGGCCCGGTAGCGGACTGTCCGCCCTCGTCGTGCCCACAGATACCGCAGCCCCCGGAGGCGGATGACTGGCCGCCCGCCACAGCTGGCCTGGCGGAGACGCCCCGGATGGCCCCGCGCGGGACGCCCCCGACCGCCGCGGGCGGGACGTCCCGGATGGCCTTGAGCTCGGGCGGGAAGCTGCCCGATCTGGCGGTACTGGTCGGCCTGCATGATCATGAGCTCGCCTCGGCGCTGGTCCGGGAACGTGTCCCGCACCTCGCGGCCTCAGCCAGCGAGGCGATCGGCGTCGTCGGGCCCCTGGTCGTTCCCGGGCAGTCGGCCTGCCTGCGCTGTCTCGACCTGGCCAGGACCGACCGCGACCCGGCATGGCCACTTATCCTCGCCCAGCTAGCCGGCCGCGAGCCGCATCCAGCGGCCTGCGACGCAGCCCTGGCCACCGCGGTCGCGGCGCAGACCGCCAGCCAGGCACTCGCCTTCGTTGACCGGGCCACACCCGCCAGTGCGGTCGTCAACGGCACCTTGGAACTCGTTCTGCCTGATTGGCAATGGCGCCGCCGGACGTGGCCGCCCCATCACAAATGCTCATGTAGCAGGCACTAGGCATTCTGCCGGAGAATGTGATCGTGAACGACCTACCTCGCCGTGCTGTAACGCGGACTGCGAAGCTGGCCAGCCTTCCGGCCGGGCTGGTCGGCCGGACCGCCCTGGGGCTGGGGAAACGGCTTGGCGGCCGGCCCGCCGAGATCGTCGCCGCCGAGATCCAGCAGCGCACCGCCGAGCAGATCTTCCGGGTGCTCGGTGAGCTCAAGGGCGGGGCGATGAAGCTCGGCCAGGCCCTGTCCATCTTCGAGGCCGCGCTGCCGCCGGAAATCGCCGGACCCTACCGGGCCACGCTGACCAAGCTGCAGGAGTCCGCGCCGCCGCTGCCCGCTCGTTCCGTGCATCAGGTGCTGGCGGCCGACCTCGGCCAGGCCTGGCGCGAGGATTTCCTCGAATTCGACGACACCCCGGCCGCTGCCGCGTCGATCGGCCAGGTGCACCGGGCCATCTGGCATGACGGCCGCGAGGTCGCCGTCAAGATCCAGTACCCAGGTGCCGGTCGCGCCCTGCTCAGTGACTTCACCCAGCTCAGCCGGGCAGCGCGGCTCTTCGGGGTGCTCATGCCGGGGCTCGACGTGAAGCCCGTCATCGACGAACTGCGCGCCAGGATCGCCGAAGAACTCGACTACCACCTCGAAGCGGCTTCCCAGCAAGCGTTCGCAGACGCCTACGCGGGCGACCCAGACATCTACGTACCGCCGGTAGTCCAGGCCTCCGGTCATGTGCTTGTCACCGAATGGATGGACGGCACACCGCTCTCAAAGATCATCAGCGACGGAACTCAGGAGGAGAGGAACCGGGCCGGGATCCTGTTCGTGCGGTTTCTCTTCTCGGGTCCGCAACGCACCGGGCTGCTTCATGCCGACCCGCACCCGGGCAATTTCCGGCTGCTGGACGACGGCCGGCTGGGCGTGCTGGACTTCGGCGCGGTGGACCACCTGCCCGACGGGTTTCCCCCGGCCATCGGCAGGCTACTGCGGATCATGCACGATGACGGCGACATCAGTGCCGCCGAGCGTGAACTCCGTGAGCAGGGCTTTCTCAAGGAAGGCGTCAACGTGGACGGGGAAGCCCTCCGCGCCTTCCTGGCACCGCTCGCGGAGCCGTCCAAGACGGAGACGTTCAAGTTCAGCCGCGCGTGGCTGCGCGGGGAAGCCGTTCGGGTGACCGATCCGCGCACCTCCAACCTGGGCCGACGACTCAATCTGCCGCCCTCGTACGTACTCATCCACCGAGTGTCCACGGAGGGCATCGGGGTGCTCTGCCAGCTTGAAAGCGAGGGGCTGTTCCGAGCCGAGATCATCAGCCGGATACCCGGCTATGCCGACGGAGAAGATAGCGGGCCCCGCGGCAGCGGAGAAGACACCGGGCCCCGGGACGACCGGGGTGCGGGCGCGGTGACGCCCGGCCGATGACGCCCGGCAGCCGCCGCACGCCACGCTGAGGGCCGCACGCCACGCCGAGGGCCGCACGCCACGCCGAGGGCCGCACGCCACGTCGGGCCGCACGCCACGTCGGGCCGCACGCCACGTCGGGCGCACGGGGGCCCGCGACGCCGGTGCGCCGCGGGCCCCTGTGCCAGCCCCCGCCTCGGTGGACTGGGTCAGGACATCATGTCCAGTTCGCTGCGAAGCTGCCGGGTTTGCTCCCTGGCCCGGTGCAGGCGTTCGGCCGCGCGCTCCGCCCGCCGTGTCGCCCGGCGCAGCGCGCGGAGCCGGGCCACCTGGCCACGCCGCCTCGCCTCCTCCTGCAGCTCACTATGTCGTTGTGTTGAATATCCGGCTGATTGATACATCTCGCTACCCGTCCGTCCTCGTTGACTGATAACCGGTCGTTCAGGCCGCAACCTCGGTCTTGCGGGGACGCCCTCGTGGCCTCTTTCGTGGCACGACCTGGCCCCGCAGGAAGAGCTCACCGCCCCAGACGCCCCAGGGCTCCCCGCGCTCCAGCGCTCCGGAGAGGCAGGTGATCCTCGCCGAGCAGCCGCGGCAGAGCGCCTTGGCGTCCTCCACGTCATCGGGAGACTCCGCGAAGAACAGCTCAGGGTCCTCCGTGCACGGGAGGCACGCGTTGCTGCGCGCCACCGGGATCGCTGTCGGGCTCGAGGCGGCCCTGACAGCCGCCTGACTAGTCACGGGCACTGCGGAGGCCGCCGCGGTCGCCCCGAATCTGCTTGGCTCTGGTGCGGAATCTGCCTCGAACCCCGCCGTGCCCGCTGCTACGGCGGTGGTGCCGGGCCGGTACATCGGTCCATCCCCTCTCGTCCTGGTCGTCCTGCTTGTCGTACGGTCTCTCACCCGTCTGACAAAACGGTGGGCCCTGCATGACAAAGGCCGCGGACCCGATTTCGGGTCCGCGGCCTCCAGGGGATCCAGGCCGGTCTTTCTTAGACCGGATCCCAGGAGGCTGGATGCGAACCCGTTGCGCTACCGCCAGTGACGGCAACACGGGTGTTGTGCTGGTACTTCTTGCGGGTGTCCTGCTCCCCGAACGCGGACGTCTGGCCAGGCACCTGCCGCAGTCCGGGCATAACGGTGCCCTGGACGGCGCGCGGGCGCGGTATTGCCAGAGCAACCGTGCCGCGAAGGTCTGTGCCGCAAATATTCGCACCGCGGAGCAAGGTGGCCCGGACGCCGCCCGGCAGGCCGGCATCCAGCGCGGCAAGAGAGCTTCCGGCACGCCAATTGGCGGCCGCCCGAACATCAGGAATATTGCTCAGCACCCTGGACACCTCCTTCCGTGCGATGTGGTGGGCACACCAGGGACATGTCGTCCAGCCTAGGCAGCCCGCCCGGCCCGGGGCAACTGTTTTTTACGCAGGCACTTTGTTTTTGAACAGGCGCGGTCAGGGGCGCGTCCGGATGAGCCCTTCCTGCATCACGGACACCACCAGATCCCCTTCCTGGGTGAAAACTTCACCACGAGCGAGCCCCCGGGCCCCCCAGGCGGCAGGCGACTCCTGCGCGTACAGCAGCCACCGGTCAGCCCGGAACGGACGGTGAAACCACATCGCGTGATCAAGGCTCGCTCCCGTGGTCCGCCCGTCCACCCAGGAAAGGCCGTGCCGGAGCAGCACCGAGTCCAGCAGCGTCATGTCCGACGCGTATGTCATCAGGCAGACGTGCAGCAGCGGATCATCCGGCAGTTCACCGTCCGCCCGCAGCCAGACCATGTTGTGGTTGGTGCGCAACGCGGGATCGCGCTGCGCCTCAAGAGTGACCGGGCCGAGGATGCGCAGGTCGATGGGGTTGCGTGCGAAGAATTCGCGGGCGTCCGGACCGATCAGCTTCTCCATTCGTTCAGCCAACGGGGTGATCGAGTCCGGCGGGGGAACCTCAGGCATGGGCTCGGCATGCACTGGCCCGGGCTCGAAGTGGTGGAACGATGCGGACAGCGTGAAGATCGTCTTGCCATGCTGGATCGCGGAGACCCGCCGCGTGGTGAAGGACCGGCCGTCCCGCACCCTGTCGACGATGTAGACCAGGGGCACAGTCGGGTCACCCGGCCTGATGAAGTACGCGTGCAGGGAGTGCACCGGCCGGTCAGCGGGAACGGTCCGGCCGGCGGCCACCAACGCCTGTCCTGCCACCTGGCCCCCGAAAACCCGCTGCCGCCAGTCATCGGGGCTGCGGCCGCGGAAGATATCGGCCTCGATCTGCTCCAGGTTGAGCAGGTCGACCAGGCCATCAAGCGCCTTGCTCATGTGTGTACCTCACCGCCCGTGGCCGGCCTGGTGCCAGTACCGGTGCGGCGCCCCGTGCGCACGCCGTCGAGGAACCGCGACGGCTTCCTCGACCGGCGCCCGCCGGCTGATCGCGCAAGTGACCAAGACAGGTATAGACGCTGCCGGGCGCGGGTCACCCCCACGTACAGCAGCCGCCGCTCTTCCTCGATGGCTTCGTCGGTCTGCGCGTGCACGATCGGCATGTTGCCGTCCGAAAGGCCGGGCAGGAAGACCACGTCCCATTCAAGGCCCTTCGCCGCATGCAGCGAGGCCAGCGTCACGCCCTCCATGGCCGGCGCGTGCTCGATGGCCGCGCGATGCGACAGTTCAGCGACGAAACCAGTGAGCGAAGCCTCCGGGCCAGCCGCGAAGAAGTCCTCCGCGAGCTGGGCCAGCGCTTCCAGCGACTCCCAGCGGTCGCGTGCCGCGCCCCGGCCCGGCGGCGCGGCCTTGGCGAGGCCCAGCCCAGCCAGGATGTGCCGCACCTCGGCCGAAGCCACTCCGGCAGCGGCCGTCGGGGAGCCGGTGCGCCCGCCCGGATCATGCGCGCGACCGGGGACCTGACCCCGCGGTTCCGGGTCGTCCCGCGCAGACTTGACTGCGGCCCGGAGCAGCCCGACCGCCTGGCGCACCTCGGCGCGGTCGAAGAACCGTTCTGTCCCCCTGACCTGGCAGGGCACCCCGGCTTCACCCAGCGCCTGCTCGAACAGGGGGGTCTGCGCATTGGTGCGCACGAGCACCGCGATCTGGCGCGGTGGCACTCCCTCGCTGATCAGCGCGCCCGCCCGGGCTGCCACCGACGAGGCCTCGGCCTGCTCGTCGCCGTACTCGGCGAACCCCGGCGCCTCGCCTGCGGGCTGCTGGGCCACCAGCGGCGCACCGCCCGGGCCGCCCATGCCCCCCCGGCCGCCCACGGTCCATCGGCCAGCCTTCAGCTGGGCCGCGAGCGACCGGGCGCCGCCAATCCCGGTCAACTGGTTCGCGAGGGCGACGATCTGGGGCGTGGACCGGTAGTTCCGCACCAGCCGCACAACGGTTGCGTCCGGGAACTCGGCGGTGAAGCCGGTGAGGTAGGTCGGGGTCGCGCCGGTGAACGAATAGATCGTCTGCCGCGGGTCGCCGACCACGCATATATCATCCCGCTCCCCCGCCCAGCTCTCGAGCAACAGCTTCTGCAGCGGGTTGACGTCCTGGTACTCATCCACTACGAAATACCGGTACCTGTCCCTGACGGCGGCGGCGGCCGGGCGGTGCTCGGCGATGATTGCCGCCGTCAGCTCGAGGACAGACTCGAAATCGACCAGGTGCCGTTCCCTGCGCAGTTCCTCGTAGCTGGCATACATCCGCGCCGTTTTCTCCGGGCCGAGCGGAGGTGTCCGGCCCGCCTTGGCCGCGGCTGCCGGGTACTCATCGGGGCGGACCTGGGTGACCTTGGACCACTCGATTTCTGAGGCGATATCGCGGAATTCCGGAAGGCTGGCCGTCACCTTCAGCCTGCGTGCGGCCTCCGACAGGAGGCTGATCTTCGAGTCGAGCACGGCGGGGGGGCGTCCGCCCACCGTGCGCGGCCAGAAATGCCTGAGCTGGCGGAGCGCGGCCGCGTGGAAGGTGCGGGCCTGCACGCGTTCCATCCCGATGTCCGCGCCACCGAGCCGGCGCAGGCGCCCGCGTAGCTCTCCGGCCGCGCGGGTGGTGAACGTGACCCCGAGCACATGGCCGGGATCGACCACGCCGGTCCACACCGCATAGGCGATGCGGTGAGCGATCGCGCGTGTCTTTCCCGTGCCGGCGCCCGCCAGGACGCACACCGGGCCCCGGGTGGCCAGGGCGACCTCGCGCTGCTCCGGATCGAGTGCGGCCAGCACGGATTCGGGATCGACTGGGTGGTCCGGCCCCGGCACCGGGGTGGCTGCTGCCGCGGCGTCGCGTTCATGGCGGGCAAGCACCCGCGGCCCAGACTCGCTGTCCACCGCTCACCTCCTGTGCGGGCCATCCTCCCGCATGACACCGACAGCCGCGTCAAGTCGTGACCGCTGGGAAGCCGGCGGCCGGTCCGGGTGTTGTGACCTTGGGACGTATCGTGAGATAAGGAGACAGCGTGTCGGAGCCGGTGACGATCTACTCGACGCAGTGGTGCGCTTTCTGCCGACGGCTGAAGAGCCAGCTCGAACGGGACGGGGTCGAGGTCGTCGAGGTCGACATCGAGCGTGACGAAGAGGCCGCACGCTACGTGATCAGCGTCAACGGGGGGAACATGACAGTGCCTACGGTCGTGTTCCCGGACGGAACAGTGATCACCAACCCGTCAGCTGCCCAAGTGAAGGAACGGCTTAGTAAACCTGCCGTAAATGGATGAATACTAAGAGTAACGAAACGACCGCTGGGACTCAGTCCGGTCGCAGCGAGGAAGTCACGCCCCAGGCTGGTCTCCCAGGGCATTCGCCCAGAGAGGAAAAAGAAGCGGCCGTGGCAGAAGAAGCGGCCGTGGCAGGTAAGGCCGCCGTGGCAGAGGAAGCGGCCGTGGCAGATCAGGCGGCCGTGGCAGAAGAAGCGGCCGTGGCAGATCAGGCGGCCGTGGCAGAAGAAGCGGCCGTGGCAGACGAGCCCGCCGTGGCAGACGAGGCGGTGGCGCGGCGCACCCCAACGGGATGGCGAGTCGGTGGCGAAGAGGTGCCCGACCTGACGAGTGCCATGGTGCTCGCCGACCTGCTCGCGGCCGACCTGCCCAGCGACGATCAATGGCAGGCCCCGGGCGTCGCGACGAGCGCCCCGGTTGCGGCCGGCCAGGCGACGGAGCAGGGCTCAGGGGCAGACGTCGCCGACCCACCAGCCGCGGACGCCGAGCAACTCAAGGAGACAGTCGCGCAGCTTGAACGTGCGCTCACGGTACGGGTACGGGTCGAGCAGGCCATCGGCGTGCTCGCCGAACGGCACCGGCTGCGCCCACGGCAGGCGTTCGAGCTACTCAGGTCGGCATCACGGGCTCGCGGGGCACGCGTCAGCCAGACCGCTGGTGAGGTCGTTGCTAGCGTAACGAACCCGCTGCTACGCATCCCGGAGGAGCTGGCCAGGCAGCCGGAGGGACACCGCGGGCGCTCTCCCCGGCATCCCCGCAGGAAGGCCTGACGCCCGCCCCGGTCTGGTGCCCGTCCGCGATCATGGCAGTTCCATGGTGCTTACTCAGCCATTCTTTTACCTTTACATTGCTTGTTGTTGACTGAATCAGGGTGAAGGCTTGCCCTGTGGTTGACCGAATCGTTCCCCGTCACCAATTCAATTAGCCCTGTTGCGTGATCAATTCTTGCATCCGGCAGTAAGATCCTTGATTACTGTTATGTCCTGAGAATGCCCGATATGGGCAAGGATCATGATAGTGACCAGGGAATTCGCGCAGCCCACAACGGGTCCGACAGATGAGCTGTATGGGGTGAGGATGGATCAACCGGACCCGGGCCGGTCTGGCCAGCACAGGCCTGGCGGGACCGCAGCCCTGGACCATCCGGACCGAGCGACATCCACCACGAGTCAAACGGCGACCGGTGATGCGCCCACCGGTCATGCGCCCACCGGTGATGCGCTGACCAGTGGCCAGGCGATGGCCGGCGGGGTGCACACCGGGCCGCCTGAGGCCAGGACCAAACCGGTTGACCGGCGCGGCGCCCGGGCGGGCCTCCAGGCAATCGCCAACCGGCCAGCGGTCCAGCACCTCGGCTTGCTGATCGGCTATATCTTCGCCGGGCTCGTGGTGACCTGGCCGCGGGTGACATACCTGGCTGGGCGGCTGCCCGCCAGCTCTGATTCGGCCAGCTATGCCTGGGGTTTCTGGTGGGTGGCGCATCAGGTGACCCACCTGGGCAACCCATGGGTCACTCATTACCTGGCCGCCCCGGTCGGAGTCCAGCTCGGATTCGACACCCTGATGCCGCTGGTGGGGCTCCTGATGACCCCGGTGACCCTCACCCTCGGTCCTAGCGTGGCATTGAACATGCTTGTCGTCGTCGTCCCCGGCCTGCTCTGTTACACGATGTACCGGGTGGCCCGGCTGTGGCTGCCCTCGCAGGCCGGCGCCATCGCGGCCGGTGCCCTCTTCGGCCTATCGACCATGATCACGCAGCAGGACTGGTATCACCTGAACATTGCCATCGGCGAGCTCTTCCTGCCGATGGCGCTCGAAGCCGCAGTGCGGCTGCGGCGCCGGCCTGATGCGCGGCGGGCGATCATCCTTGGGCTGATCCTCGGCGGCGTCATGCTGGTCAACCAGGAATCGGCCATCCTGGCGCTCATCCTGAGCGGGCTGGCACTGCTTCCCTGGCTGGCGCGGCGGCCCTCCGCAGAGCGGCTGAAACCGGCCGCCCTGGCCAGCCTGGTCGCCGCTGCGATCGCAAGCCCGCAGCTCATCGTCATGGCCCAGCAGGTGCTGGCCGGAGGCGCGTCGGCGCGGCCCGGTGCGCTCGCGCATTGGGACGTCACTTACGGGGCCGGACTGACCACCCTGTTCGCGCCTTCGCCCCGGGTGGCCAGCGCCGGGCTGACCAGCGTGGCCGCCCTCTACCACTATGGGCATCCCGACGAAGCCGTGCCGACCTTCGGCGTGGTGTTGACCGCGCTCGCCGTGCTCGGCGGGGTGCTCGCCTGGCGACGCACCAGCACCCGGCTGCTGGCACTGCTCTGGGCTGCGGCAGCGGCGCTGGCGCTCGGCCCCAGGCTCATCATCGGCAACCGGACCTACATTCCGCTTGAGCACATGTGGCATGGGACGCGCGTGTCGGAGGCCATGCCGTATACCTGGCTTATCCAGATACCGGGGCTGGCCGGTTTCCGGGAGGCCGACCGGTTCGCCCTGCTCGCTATCGTCCCCGCTGCCCTGCTCGCCGGGCGGGGGTTGGGCTGGCTGCTCACCCACGCCAGGCCGGTGGCCGTCGTAGCAATCGCATTCGGCGTCCTTGAGGCCGGCTTTTCCAGTGTTGGCCCGGTCATGCCCACCACGATGACCGCGCTCGACCGGCCCATCGCCGCCGATCATTCCGGGGACATCGTCGTTGATGTCCCGTTCGGCCTGCGTGGTGGCGTGCGGGTGTATGCGGCCCGGATCGCGCCGGCCTCGCTGCTGCTCGCGACCGCCGATGGTCATCCACGGGCGGTCTCCTACAGCTCCTGGGTCCCCCAGGCGTCTATCGCCGGCGTCGCCGGGCACGCGTTCTACGCCGGGCTTGTCGCGGCGGAATATGGAGGCCAGACGTCAGCGGCCCAGCTGCGGTCGGCCCGCGAGGACGCGCGCCGCATGAGAGTCGGCTGGGTGCTGATCTGGAGATGGAAACCGCTGGTCAGCAGCTACCTCACCGACACCGGCTTCCACTTCGCCTACCGGGCCGACGGCGTCACCGTATACCGGGCGAACCCGCTTCCCTGATCGCACGGCGTCGGTCGATGTGACATCGAGCCCCCCTCCAGGGCGTCGATGTCACATCGACCACCCGGAGGGCCAAAACGGCCGAGCGGCGCGGCGGGCATGACCATCCGCCCTCACAACGTTTGGTTGACAACTGGCTACGTTGGGTAACAAATGCACCGTGGACGAGCACGCGGTTGACGCTGTGTCCCCGGGCCGCCTGCTGATCATTGGCGGCGGCGAGGACAGGTGCTGTGGCTCAGGGGTGCTCGAACGGTTCGTTGACCTGTGCGGCGGCGGCCGGGCGCGGATCACCCTGGTCACCACCGCCACCGGGATGCCGGATGAGGTGCACGCCGAGTATGAGCGAGTGTTCCGCAAGCTCGGTGTGGACGCCACCAGAGAACTGCGCCTCCGAGGCCGGGCGGACGCCGACGGGGACGCGGCGGCCGCCATCCTCCGCGATTGCACCGGGGCCTTCATCAGCGGCGGCGACCAGTCCCGGATTCGCGCGCTGGTCGGCTCGCGCACCAACGACATCCTGCGCGAACGGCTGGCCAGCGGGCTCGTCGTCGCGGGCACCAGTGCTGGCGCGACCGCCATGGGCGGCACCATGATCCTGGGCGGCGAGGGACCCGACGTGTCGGCCGCGGCGGTGCGCACCGGCCCCGGGCTCGGCCTCCTGCCCAACGTGCTCATTGACATGCATTTCGCCGCGCGTGGCAGGCTGCCGCGGCTGCTCAGCGCCGTCGCGCTCGACCGCGACCACCTGGGTGTGGGCATCGACGAAAACACCGCCATCCTGGTCGAGGGAGACCGGTTCGAGGTGCTCGGCAGCGGAGTGGCCACCGTGGCCGACGCGGAGGGGGCCACGGTCGTGCACCCGGCGGGCGACTGCGACCCCATCACCCTCTTCGGCGTCCGACTGCACATCATGCCCGCCGGATGCGTCTTTGACATCGTCCGGCGCGAGCCGTCGATCGGCCCCGCGCACACCAGGTACTGAGCACCGGCACCGCCCACCACGAGCGAGTGAGGGAACAGACGTGCGGCTTATCGACCTGCGCCGCCTGAGCGGCCCCAACATCTACACCTCGCGCCCAGTCACGGTCGCCCGGCTCGAACTCGACGGCCTGACCGGCCAGGAGACCTCGGACTATCCTGGATTCGCCGGCCGCCTCACCGCGGTGCTGCCCGGGATCGCCGAGCATCACTGCGCCGCCGGCCGGCCGGGCGGCTTCCTGGAGGCCATGGGCCGCGGCACGTACTTCGGCCACGTCACCGAGCACACAGCGCTCGAACTCTCCGCGCGGGCCGGCCGCTCGGTGCACTTCGGCCGCACCGAATGGGCCGGTGCCGACGGCCGCTACGACGTGATCATGGAATGCCCGCAGGACGAGCCCGAGGACTCGCCGGTCCCGGAGGACCTGCTGCGCCTCGCCCTCCGCCTGGTCACAGACCTTCTTTCCGAACGTTCCGGACACGCTAGTCCCGACCTCGACGCGATTTCCCGGATGGTCGCTGAATCGGCCCTCGGGGTGAGCACCGCCGCGCTCGCCGCCGCGGCGCGTCGGCGGGGCATCCCGGTCCGCCGCGTCGGCAGCCTGAGCATGCTGCGGCTCGGCCACGGCTGCCGTCGGCGCGTGGCATGGGCCGCGCTCACCGAGCAGACCTCCGCGGTCGGGGTGGATATCGCCTCGGACAAGGTGCTCGCCAAGCAACTGCTCGCGGGGGCCGGGGTGCCCGTGCCCGAGGGGATGGTGGCCACCAGTCCCGCGCAGGCGGCCGAGGCGTACACCAAGATCGGCCGGCCTGTGGTGATCAAACCGCGGAACGGCAACCACGGGGCGAACGTGACCGTCGGTGTCACCTCCGCGACCGACGCGATGGACGCCTACCAGCGGGCGAGCGTGACCGGCCCGGAAGTGATCGTTGAGGAATATGTTCCTGGGACTGACTACCGGGTGCTGATCGTGGACGGGCGCATGATCGCCGCGGCCCGGTTGCGGCCGGCCTCGGTGACCGGGGACGGGCACCACGACATTGAGTCACTGGTGGCGCTGGCTAACGCCGACCCGCGGCGCGGCGAGGGTCACACGCTGCCGCTGACCCGCATCGTGCTGGACAACCAGGCGCTCGATCACCTGGCCGCGCAGGGGCGCCATCCACGGTCGGTGCCGGCCGCCGGTGAGCTGGTCACGCTGCGCCGGAACGCCAACCTGTCCACCGGCGGGACTTCCGCCGACGTCACCGACCTGGTGCATCCCGAGGTGGCGGCCATGTGCTGCCGGGCGGCAGCCGCCGCCGGCCTGGACGTCTGTGGTGTCGATGTCCGGCTGGCCGACATCGCCGCACCGATCCTGACCGGGCCGGACGGCGGCGCGGTGATCGAACTCAACGCCTGCCCGGGACTACGGATGCACCTCGAACCCAGCGCCGGACGACCCAGAGACGTGGCGGGCCCGGTCATCGACCGGCTGTACCCGCCGGGGGCACCGTCGCGGATCCCGATCGTGGCCGTGACCGGAACCAATGGGAAGACCACGACCGTCCGCATGATCAGCCACATCCTCCGGCAGGCGGGGCTGCGCGTCGGCATGGCCACCACGGACGGCGTCTACTCCGGCGGACAGCTGATCCACCGCGCGGACGCCTCCGGCCCGCGCTCGGCGGGGATGCTGCTGGACGATCCCACGGTGGAGGCCGCGGTCCTGGAGACCGCGCGGGGCGGGATCGTCCGGCGCGGGCTCGGCTATGACCGCGCCGACGTGGCTGTCCTCACCAATATCACCGCCGACCACCTGGGCACGGACGGTGTCGATGACCTCGACGATCTCACCGGCATCAAGGCGCTCGTGGCGGAGGAGATTCAGCGGGGCGGCAGCCTGGTGCTCAACGCCGACGACCCCCGGACCGCCGCGCTGGCCGCACGGCCCGCCGTGCAGGACCGCCATCCAGTGATCCGGTTCTTCAGCTTGTTGCCGGGCAACCCGGTCATCATGGCGCACCGGATGAGCGGCGGTATCACCTGCGAGCTGCGCCACCGCCAACTGGTGGAGACCAGGGGCGGGCAGGAGACCCTGCTGCTCGACGTGGCGGACCTGCCAGGATCGTTTGGCGGCTCGGCCTCGCATCTGGTGGCGAACGCGCTCGCCGCGGTGGCGGCGTGCCGCGCCCTCGGGGTGAGCGTGAAGGACGTCAGGCGGGCCCTGACCACGTTCACACCCGCCGAGGCCAACCCAGGCCGGGGCAACATCTATCAGGTGGGGGGCAGCCCGGTCGTGGTGGACTACGGGCACAACGCGGCCGCGCTGGCCGCCATGGGCCGCCTGCTTCACGACGCGTGGGCCGGCGATCCCGTCGCGGCGATCACCCTGCCCGGGGACCGGCGTGACGACCTCGTGGCCGAGACCGCCGCTACCGTGGCCGCCTGGTTCGGCCAGGTTGTCGTCTATGAGGACGGCGACCTGCGCGGGCGTTCCCCGGGCGAGATGACCCGGCTCATCACGGCCGCGCTTGAGGCGGGCCGCCCAGGGATGACGATCGTGCCCGCGGCGGGGCCGTCCGAGGCGCTGCGCTCCGCACTGGCGCTGACCTCCGGCCCAGCCGACCCCGTCCTGTTCCTGTACGAGAAACTCGAACCGGTGCTGGCCCTGCTCGGCTCCCTCGGTGCCACCCCCGCGCAGACGCCATCAGAATGCCGCTGACCCCGATCCGCCGCTGACCTGTCGCCGTGAGCCTGGGGCGGCGAGAACCTGTCGCTGTCAGCCCAGGGTGGCGAAAACCTGTTGCGCCATGGCCTTCTCCTCCAGGGCATTCGGGTGCACGGGGGCGGCGAGCGAGGTGGGCACGATTCCCTCGACCCACTTGGTCCCCGGCGCCTGGCACATATCGTGGCCGATGCTGTCGTTGTACGTGTCCACATATATCGCCCCGTGCGCCAAGGCCTCGCTGGCGAGCATCTGGTTCAGCTTCAGCTCCACGCCGCGCAGGTAAGGCACGTCGCCGAAGGCGAAGGGCACAACCGGCCAGCAGCCGCGGCCGGTGTTGGGCAGGATGACCGGGTAACCGACCAGGAGGACTCGCGCGGCCGGCGCAAGCCGGTGAATGGCTGCTAGCACCGCGGCCACCTTGGGCCCGGTCTGCGCGACCGCCCGGGCCAGCCGGTCGGTGCCACCCGACGTGTAATGCCCCTTGCACGGTGAGCCGAACGGGTTGGTGAAGCTCAGGGCGCTGCACACGAGGACGATGTCGGAGAAGCCGATGTCATTGCCGCCGATCCCCAGGGTCACCAGGGTGGTGGCCCGGCCCAGCGCGTGCAACTGCGGTGGGTTCGTGCCGAGGCCAACCCCCTCGGGCCCGGTCATGTTCGTCGTGTCGGCGCCCTGGCAGCTGACATCCCTGAACGAGGACGGGCCGATCATGGCGGCGACCAGCGAGGGATAGTCGTGACTGGACCGCAGGCAGCCGACTGGTGATCCGGTCAGGCGCGGGATGAGCGGCCCGGAGGTGAAGGAGTCGCCGAGCGCCACGTAGTTCTCCCCGCTGGCGCCCGCCACCGTCGGCAGCAGCGCGGCGAGCAGCGTGCCACCCGCCGCCACCACACCCAACGCCAGGAAGCGCCGGCTGCGGACCGGGACGCCGAGGCGGCTGCCCGGGGAGTCCAGGCGCGGCGGGCGTCTCCCGGGCCGGAGCCCTTCGCGGGCCGCGAACCAGCGGCCCGCACTGCGGTGCATGCCGATCCAGGAGTCGGCTGCGCGGGCCGCGATGTGAGCCGCAGCCCGGAAGGCCCGGGCGGCGCTGGCCTGGCGAGAATGAGTGCCTGTGGGCTGTCGCAGCGCTGCTGCGGAGGGTGCTGGGCGCATGGTCGGCTCCCTTCGAGCAAAGCTACTGACGGGTAGTCGCAACATTAACCGGGAGCTACTCATAGTCAATACCCTGATGCGCAGTGTGACAAAAGAGCCTGGAGTGGCTGACGCATTCCGCGGGGGTGGCGCCGGGCGGGGGTCTCAGAGAAACTGCGGTTGGGCTGGGATGGTCAGGCGGCGGTTTGCCTGCCGGGTATGACGACGCCAGTGTGCGCCCAGGGTCTGGTGAAGCCCACCGGAGCCCGGTCCGTGTACCGCGCGATGCGGACGGGGAAGCCGGTGGCGTACGCCTCGATCATCATGCCCTTGCCGATCACCAGGCCCACATGGCCAGGAGCGGCCACGGTGCCATCAGAGCCCACGAAGAAGACCAGGTCACCTGGCTGCGCCTGGCCGGCCGAGATCCGCGGACCCCACGCAAACTGGTCCTGCGAGGTGCGCGGGATGCTGACGCCGACGGCCCGGTAGGCCATCATCATCAGGCCGGAGCAGTCGAAGGCGTCCGGGCCGGTGCCGCCCCACAGGTACGGCTTGCTGAGTTGCGCTTGCGCGTAGGCGATGATGGTGGCGATCGCCTGGTTCGGCGCCCGGACCTGCTCAGCGCTGGTCAGGCAATTATGTGCGCTCACCGCGTTCACCTGGCTCACCAGGAAGCCGCCGGTGCTGTAGAGGCCGGCCCAGTAGAGCACGGACTGGACGTAGGACGTCAGGTGGTTGTAGGCGAAGACCGCGGCACTGACATTGCCCTGGACACCGTGCCCGATCAGGTATTTCGCGGCGCCCGCGATGGCGTCCGCAGGCTCGTACACGCTGGCCACGCCATCGCCGTTGGCGTCCGTCGCCACCCCGCCGACCTGTAGCGACGCCTGATGGACCGGGGCGCCGCCCCAGGTGTTTCCCGCCGCGCCGCCGATGCCGATCTGCATCGGGCCTGCGGCACCGAACGCGTTCGACCCGCCGTGCACGCCCGGCAGGGTGGACCGGCCGTGGTCGCTCTCGACCTCACCGATCCCGGCGAGCACGGCCCAGGGAACGCCGTACTGGCTGCCGGCCTGCTTGTAGAAGACCAGGTAGTTGGCCGGGATGGCGTTGCGGGCGGCCGTGCTCACCGCCGACTGCGTGGTCGACCCCGCAGGTCTTCCCGGGCAGTCGTTCCCGGCGGAGAAGAATATGCTGCCGCCGCCCACTGCTGCCATCGGGATCAGGGCGAGGCCGATCACGAGCAGGACGGCCAGGCCGATCGCCACTGACGCGACGACCCGGCCGGCACTGGGAAAGCTCGCCTGCCAGTTCAAAAGTTCCCCGCGGACGCCAACTGAATATCGCTCACCTGCCAATTCGCGCCACTGGTGCTGACCGTGACGGCGTATTGACCCGTTAGCTGACCTTTGCCGTGGTTAGTGGTCATCGTCTGTTTGATCGTCACGACGAAGGTCAGGCTTGAGGTGCCGAAGGCACGCAGTGAATTGATCACCGCCGAACCAGTGGAGACCTGTTTCTGCTGGATGCGCTGCTGCGCCACGCCAGCGGTGGCATAGCCCCGGGCCAGCGTGGCGCTCAACTGGCTGGTGATCAGGTTCTGCATCCTGCCCACATAGTCGGTGGCACTCTCGGTGTAGGAGAAGGTGCCGTAGTCCGCACCGAACTGCTGGGTCACGCCGGCCGCTTTGCCCAGGTCGGATTGGCTGAACGGGAGCCACCGGTAGATGTCGACCGCGCCCGACCCGGTGGGGGCGGGCGCGACGGACGGGGTTGCGGCGCCCGCGGCCCCCGCGGCGCCCGCGGGCGTGCGCGGCGCCGCCCGGGCCTGCGGGGTGGCCCGCACAGGCCCGTGTCCGGGTGCTCGCACGCCCGGGAACAGCAGGTACGCGCCCAGCCCGGCGAGAACCACCACTGTCACAAGGAACGCGAGCCGCCGCTGGCCCGGGGTCAGCTCCATGACCAGGCCCGCTACTTCTTCCGCCGGACAGGACGGAGCCAGAACGGACCCACCGGGTCGGTCCCGCCCGCCGCTGACTGCCCCGTTCCAGCAGATCCCTGACCTTCCTCAACCGTCGGGGTCCGCCCGGACGGCGCGGACCCGCGCGGCGGAGCCTGGCCGGCCCGGCCGGTGCTGCCGGATGTCCGCGGTCCGGGACCGGTCCAGCCGCCGTCGCCTGACGACCTCGGGCCGGGACCGGGGCGGGCCGCGGGGGCACTGTCCCGCGACGAGGCGGGCGTGCCCGGGCCGGGCCGGGCCGGGCCGCCGTCACGCGAGGAGCCGGGCGCGGCCCCGGGCCAGAAGGGCCGGCGGGCCGCCTCGCCGAACTGTGCTGGCGCGGCGCCAGCAGGCGCCCCGGAGGCTGGCGGCCCAGCCGACGACGCACCCGGCGAGCCAGCACGGGGGCCGCCGGCCGCCGGATCGCGGGTCAGGCCGGACGCGGCGCGATCATGGG
>WNFE01000367.1_pt1 | contig 31723 bp, 45 predicted proteins | sample 5400451 | NCBI WGS metagenome assembly WNFE01 (sample SAMN13153344, study PRJNA577476) | soil metagenome | isolation source: 200 cm saprolite under Douglas fir tree site 2 hole 2 | place: USA:California | collected 2015-04-18
ACAACCAGCTGGTCGACGAGATCACCCTGCTCGTCTGCCCCGTGGTCGTCGGCCAGGGCACGCGGCTGTTCCCCGGCACCGGCCCGGACATGGCGCTCGACCTGGTCGAATCGCGAGCCTTCCCGAAGGGCATAACGCTTCAGGTCTACCGGCCGGCCGGGCGCCCGCAGTATGCGACCGACTGAAGCACGTGAGGTAGGTGACGCTCTAGACGACCGACCGGTTCCAGCCGTATGGCCAAGACCCACCGACGTTGGAGACGAGAAGTACCTCGCCGGCTTCTGGATCATCGAGGCCTTCGACCTCGACGTGGCGCTCAAGTCGGGCTGCAGTCAGCTGCGCGCCGATCATGGCGATGATCTGGGTGACCCAGAGGCGCCGGAAGTCTGGGTTCTGCAGCGGGCGAGCGTCGGCCACCGCGCCCTTGAGGGCAGTGGCCAGGCTCATCCGTGCATCTCGCTCAACGTGGTTACCGAGTCCAAGGAATCCGGCGCAGTCGCCCCGAAACCGTCTCGCTGTCGGATCGCTCGCAACCCGGCGTACCAGAAAGTCCTCGAAAGAAATCCGGGAGGCGGTGTCGGATCGGGGTGGAGGTGTTCGTAGCAGGGGTGAGCGGCCGCCCACGAGGGGCGCCCCAAAGGGACAAATCCACGAGAAAGGAACGACGATCATGAAATTGACGATCACCACGAACGTCTCTGTCGACGGAGTGATGCAGGGACTCGGCGGGTCGGACGAGGACCGCAGGGGCGGATTCGAGCGCGGCGGATGGGCTATTCCACTTCTCGATACCGAAGCCGGGGACCATATCAACAAGGTCTACGGCGGCGCGTCCGCGTTTCTGTTCGGCCGGCGGACGTACGAGATCTTCGCCCGCTCCTGGGGAGCAATCGAAGAGATGCGCGCCCTCCCCATCGGCGTGGCATTGAATGGGACGCCCAAGTACGTAGTATCGACCACGCTGACCGACCCGCAGTGGGCGGGCACGACCGTCCTGACCGGCGACGTCGCCGCCGCCGTCCGTGATCTGAAGGCGCAGCAAGACGGCGAACTGCTGGTGCCCGGCAGCGGTGCCCTCGTCCGATGGCTGCTCGCCAACGACCTGGTCGACCAGCTCGACTTGCTCACCTATCCCGTCGTCGTCGGCCAGGGCACACGGCTGTTCCCCGACACCGGTCCGGACACCGCGCTCGACCTGGTGGAATCTCGGTCCACCCCGAAGGGGATAACGATCCAGGTCTACCGGCCCACCGGCCGCCCGCGGTACGAAACGGCCACGCAGACCTGAAGACGTGACGTAGGTGCCGCACTAGACGACCGACCGGTTCCAAGCTTCAGCGTAGACCGCTGGGGCCTGGTAGCCGAGCGCGGAGTGTCGCCGGCGGTGGTTGTAGTCCGCCTTCCAGCCGCTGATCACCGGGCGCGCGCGGAGCTCAGTGTCTCCCCGGCCCGGTACGTCGAACGGATCCGGGTCGAGGCCGCCCGCCGGGCGCTGACCGACGGCGAGGAACCGGTGGAGACAGTCGCCAGGCGCCTCGGCTTCGGAACCGCCGAGACCATGCGTCGCGTATTCCACCGCCAGATCGGTGTCACCCCGTCCGGTTACCGCGACCGGTTCGCTGCGATCAAGGAGTACGCATGACCACATACGGCGTTCGGACCGAACGATCTCGGCACCGATGTGTCGATCTCCGCCCATCCCGCATTCGACGGGGGAGCAAAGAGAGAGATCAGGGACACCGTCCCGTCGACCGAGGAGGAGATTAATCATCTTCGGACAGATGATGAGCCCCCGACCTGCCCAACCAGATGTACGCCGAGCTGATCCAGATCCGGGAGCAGGAGCGCCTCACCCGCCGCGCCGCCAGGAGCGGAAGGCGGCTCGGCCGCGGCCCGGCGCCTGGACCGACGGACGGCTCGGCCGCGGCCGGTGGTCCAGCCGGATGCCGATATCACGCACAGCCGTTCAATAACGGTCGTATTCGCACGGCGCCGTCCTGGGGTCGACTGCGATGGTTCGGCTGTCGAGCGATGAGTTTCCCTCCGGGGTCGGTCTGACCCCTGAATCGACCGGATCGGCTTCGTCGTCGGTAGGACGGCAAGACCGAGTTGCGAGAAAGGATTTCACCATGACGGACCAGCCCACCGAACCCAACGTGTCAGCTGTCCGCGACGCGGCCCGGCCCCCGGTCGCCGACCGGGCCGCGTTCCAGACCGAACTGGACCGGCTTCGGGTCCGAGAAAAGGCCCACACCCGCGAGGGCGACGCGATCGCCGCAGCGCGGCGCCGCCTCCCGATGGTCGAAGTCGATCCGCAAACTCCGCTCATCGGAGCGGACGGGCCGGTCCCGTTGATCGACATCTTCGACGGTCGGTCGCAGTTGATCGCCTACTTCCACATGTGGCACACCGGCAGACCCGCCGCGGAGCAGTGCGAGGGCTGCACCTTCAACACGTCCCACATCAACGAGCTGTCCTACCTGCACTCACGCGACGTGAGCTACGCGATCTTCTGTCAGGGGCCGTACGAGGAGATCTCGCGGTATCGCGACTTCATGGGCTATACCGTTCCCTGGTACTCGGTGCCGCAGGACTCCGTGGACCGGTTGGTCGCAGATCGGTACTTCGGCATCCTGGCTTGCTATCTCCGAGACGGGGACCAGATCTTCGAGACCTACTGGACCAGCGGCCGCGGCGACGAAGTGATGGCACCGTCGTACGGGCTGCTGGATCGGACCGTCTACGGTCGGCAGGAGTTCTGGGAGGACTCGCCGGAGGGTTGGCCGCAGCGTTGGGGTTCCCAAGGTGGCCAGTTCCGGCTGGACGGGCGTCCGACCGCCCAGTGGTCGCGGATCCGGGCCGGGCGCGACGACGACCTCGGCACAACGCCGGATGGTGGCCATTCCGAGCAGCACTGCCAAGGCTGATCTCGCAGTTATCGATCCATCGCTCCCGTCACAGCTTGCGATGAACCATGATCTGAGAGCCGCGTTCGATGAAGCGGAGGCGATGCGGGAGCGCGGCCGGTGAAGGTGGTTACTGCGGTGCCGGATGGACCTGGACGTGCAAGAAAGCCGGAGATAGAGGGACACACTCAATCAATATGCGAATTCGCCGCTCATGCTGTGCGGACAGCCCGTAGCCCGGGTACAGGACTTCGCCGGTGCCAGGCTCCCGGCTCAACGAGCCGATCGCGAAACTGCCTGCGGATCACACTGTAATAGCTGCCGACCAGGTCTCGTCGTGCACTGGATCCTCCTCAGAAAGGCGTAACATGGCGAATCCAGATCCAACCAGCCATTGCCGACATGCCCCGGCCGTCACGCTGTCAGAACGCTGCGCCTGTTCGGCCCGGCGACGGATTCGGTGGCACCGGGCGGACGGGGTCAGTCCGCCTCGGTGAACAGCGCAATCATGCTCCTGCCCCGGCTAGTCTGAGAGAGCCAGACCTCATCCCCGCGCTTCTCCCGCTGCACCAGCCCGGCAGCGGCCAGCCGTTCACAGTGATGGATGAGCTCGCTCGGCGCAAGGCGCGAGAGTTTGACAAGCTCTGACATGGTTAGCGGCCGTTCCACGGCTCGCAGGATGTGGGCGCGCACGGGGCTCATCACCGCTTCGAGCAGGTCGCTCGCTGCCCGCCTGGGGAAGGGGAACAGCTGGCTCACCCCGGGCAGCGGATAAGCGATCCATACAGCGTCCGTGCGGTCTAGGTTGCATATCAGTGCCTGCACGCCCGACAGCATCGGGACCAGTACCAGCGGCCGCCCCCTTAGCTGGAAGCTGGCTGGCTCGGGGTCACGTATCGGAGCACATTGTTGTCGAATTGGCTGGCTGGATGCAGGCGGTCCAGGATGAGGTCAAGGCCGCCCCGGACGGCTGCCGCGCCGACCCGCCTAACCTCGCGTTCGAGCATGGGCTGTGCCTGGATCCACAATGGCTCGATGGATCGCCAGGCGTCTGCCATGGCAATGGCGTAAGCGTGTAGCCAGGTCCGCGGCCGTCGCACGGCGCCCCGCCAGTGCGGGGGAGTACCGTCGAATACCGAGTGGATGTCGCCCAGTAGATCATCCTCGGGCATGGCGTGCAGCCACTCGACCTGAACGTGGACCGGTATTTCCCGTGCCGGGTTCAGCGGGGCGATGCAGTCGGGTGTGACCGAGTAGCGCGGCGCAGTGATAGGCAGGATAGCCTCGGCGCCCGGCGGTGACAGCGAGGCGAGAATGCGCCTGCGCCATGCCTGCGGCGCGGCCCGGCGGCGCCCGAGCGCATCGGTGGTGGTTTTCATGGTGCCTCTCGGCTCCTCCTTCGTAGTCCTAGCTCGACGTGACGGGAACCAGCAGCGCCTCGACCTCGGTGTGCCCGGAGCGGTCGCCGACGCCCGACCGCTTCCGCCGGCACCATTGCAGCGCGGTCAATCCCTGCTCGGGGTCGCGGTGGTGGGGATCGGCACCGCGGACGAGCAAGTGGCGGACGCTGCGGGCGCGGCCGTTGCTCGCTGCCAGCCGCAGCGCCTGCCGGCCCCACACCTCGTCTTCTGCATCGATAGGCGTGTCGGCGTCGAGTAGTACGTCGATGACGTTGAGGCGCTGGTGATCAGCGGCCATCGCGAGGGCGAGGATGCGGTCGGTCAGCGGGGTGTCGGGACGCAGCCAGCCGCCGACGTCCCCGGCTGCGGCCGCCTGACTGAGGCCGACGACCCGGGCGCCGGCGGCGACAAGCACGTCCAGCACATCGGTCATCCCGAAGACGGCGGCGTGTCGCAGCGCGGTCGCATTGGGAACCCCGCCCGCGTCGGCGGACGAGACCGCCTCCAGGGACGCACCTGCTTGGATCAGCACCCGCGCCACCTCCGCGTCGCCGTAGCTGGCCGCGGTCATCAACGGTGTCTCGTCGTCCTGCGGGTCACCGTCGACCGGGGCACCGGCGGCGAGCAACAGCCGGGCCAGCTCGCCAGTACCCGGCAGATCGCGCCAGGTCCCGCCGCTTGACGTGTCGAACCGCATCATCGCCACGTAGCTGAGCGGCGCGGCGCCGTTGTGGTGGTCACACCAGTTGAGCATCTCGTCGGTCGCGAGCGTCGGCTGCTTGGCGGTGAGGGCGCCGAGCCGGCCGGCATCGCGGCTGTCGAGAATCTCACGGCGCTCGATTTCGGTCTTGAGCTTCGACCAGCTGGCGAAACCGTAGTCCCGCGCGATCGCGAGCTGGGCACGGGCCAGGGTCGGCGGCGCTCCCACCCGCGCGGCAGCCGAGTGATCACCGGTCCTGGCAGCTCTGAGCAGATCCTTGGCCTGGTGGCGCAACTGGTCCAGGTCCGGGCGGATCGGAAGCTTAGGCATAACGTCTCCTCCGTGACCGACGGTCCGCGAGCCAGGCCCGGAAGGAGATGTCTGATGACACGGGCGAAGCGATATTCGGAGGTGGACTCAGTCCTGCCCGCGGACCCGGCGGCGCCCTCCAAGCGCAACACTTCGATGCTAGCCGACGGCAACTCAGTCCGACCTGACCGAGAACTGGCGAGCGTGGTCACAGACGCGCGAACAGCCAGTCGGGGGATCCTCATCTGGCCAGACGCCGAGTGGCTCACAGCCACTGGCAGGCGGGCTTCAGAGCTGGCGCAGGTAGAACGCTGGTCGTCGGTGCAGAGCGACTCTAGGCCGCAGGGGCGCTGCGCCGCCTCACTAGCCTGGCCGCCCGCGTCTTGTACCCCGCACGACCGCGGTCGCCATGTCGTCGACCCGGTAGCACAAGATCACCCCGGGTGACGCCGGGCCAGCTTCGAGCCTGGTGGTCATGCCGATCTGCGGTGCGACGCCGCTGACTGCGCACCACCGGCGCGGCCGATATTGAACGTCCCAACCGAACACGCCGCCGTAGAACGCGTGCGCGGCACCCAGGTCGGGAACCATCGTCATTTACGACACGTCGCCCTCGATGTCCCGTTCCAGATTCCCCTTCTCTGCGGCGTGGCCGGCCGCTGCTGGCGTAGGCGGCATTTCGTGCAGGTAGAACGGGACACCCTGGTCGTCGTGGCCCTCGGCGGCCATCGCGTACGGCTCACGGTGGGGGTCGCTGACGGTGCCGCCGTGCGCTCGCACGGCTGGCACGGCGGCTGCGAAGTCGTCGACTCGGAAGCCGATCACTGTTCCATGCACCTGCCCGCCCGGCTGGTCGCCCTCCCACAGACCTACCATCGGGACGATGTCCTCGACTGGGCGCCATGCTCGCTGCTGCCCGTGCTGAACCGCTAACCCTGTACGGCGCCGTAGAACGCGCGGCCTCGGGCGAGGTCGGGCAGCCCGAGAGTGATGTAGGACACGTCGCCGTGGCGGATGCCGTTGCGGGGGCCGGTGGCCAGGTCGGGGACCATGGGTGCTCCTTCGGAACTGGTGCGAGCAGGGCTCGCACGAGGCGCTCACGCAGGTCCGCAGCGAAGACGGGGTCCGGCGGTCCGCGCGGCTGATCTCCGTGTAACTGGTCAGGTCTGGCCCCGATCATTTCGCCGATGGTCATCGGCCCACTGCAGGGATTGTTCGATGACTGGGCGGGTGAGTCCTTCGGCTGGGTCGATGCTGATGAGCAGGGTTGATATGCGGCGTTTGGCGGCCCATGCGTGTGCTTTGGGTGGGAGCGCGTCGTCGATCCAGGTCAGTGGGCGGCGTCCGGCGAATCTGATTACTGGGGGCAGCTTGTCGCGGGGGTGGAACGGGACCGGCGGGAAGCCGATCACGGGGAGGTCGGGGATCTGGAGCAGTGGGGCGATGAGCCGGTTGGCGTCGGTGCCCCATGCGGTAGCCCACACGATCTGGAATCGCGTGGCCAGTTCGTGAAGCCATGGCCCGTGCACCGCGCATAGCCGTACCGGGTCTTCGCCGGGGAAGAACTCGTGTTCGGTATAGCCGGGTGGGCAGGCGGGGGCCGCGAACGGGTTCAAGACTCCGTCCACGTCGAGCAGGAGCAGGGGGAGGCTGGAGGTCACCGCTCGTTGATACTGCCCTCACCGGGTCGGGGTGGCAAGAGCAGGCCGGGCCGCCGGGCGTGAGGCTTGGCGGCGGCGTCGAAGCTGGCGTCCGCCGCGGGCAGCGCGCTGGCCAGGCCATCTACGACCGTGACCGGAGCGGGCGCGGCCCAGGCGGCCGCCGTCGCGATCTGGCGCATCCTGGGCTCTGGCTCCACTGCGATCACCCGGTCGACGGCGGGAGGATAGTGGCCGAAGCTGGCCCTCGGTGCCGGCGCCCACGTCGATGACCTGCCGGGTCAGCCCGGGCAGCAGCGGTTCGCGGCGGGTGGCTATCCCGCGGCTTCCATCAGCTGGCTGAGCCGGGGGAAGATCCGGGCGAAGACCAGGGTTGCTGACCCGCGGCGCCCGCCTCGCCGGTTCCGCTTTCACCATTCACTCCGGGCTCGTCCCCGCGGGCGCGTCGGCTTGCAGCAGGGCGCCGAACTCGGCGATGCCGCAGTTCAGCGCGCCTTCCCGGGTGAGCAGCGTGCCGGTGACCTCGGGGTGGCGGCGGGCCCAGGCCCGTGCGGCCCGGGCGGTGGCGAAGAAGTTGATGTACCCGCAGGAGCGGTCGGCTGACGGGCGGCAGGCATTGCCCGCCGATCCGGCGAATACCACTGCCGTCCGCGGGTGCCAGCGCGCCTGGCGGCCCTCGGCGCGGACGGTGATGATGCGGCCGGTGCCCGGCTCGGCCGCGGTGATCGTGACCGGGCGGCCGAGCATGGCCGACATGCCGAGCGCGTCGATCGCGCACATCGCGTAGGCGGCCGGGCCGTCCGCCCGGCTCACCCGGATCGGCGTGCGGACCGGGGCGAACGGGTAGGCCGCGCGGATCTCCCCGCCGGCGGCGAAGGCCATCACGTCCGCCTCTGCGAGCTCGGCCAGCACCGCGTCCGGGCTGGCGCCATGGCTGCGGGCGAGCCGCTCCAGCTCGCTGCGGGCAGGCGGCTGCCCGGTCCGGGCGAAGGCGGCCAGCATCGCCTGGTGCACCTGCCGGGCCGGGCCGGACAGGCCGTCGGCGCGGCGTCTGCCCGGCTCCGGGCCGGTCTTGCTGGTCATCAGGTACTCCTCAAGTAACGGGAACTGCTGGCGGCTGGCCGGCACCGGGCCGGGCGGCGCTGTTGCCGGCATCGGGTGCCGGGACGCCGGCCAGGGCGGCCGCGGCGGCGTCCCAGGAGAACGAGCCGGGCGCCAGGTGCCACTGGGCCATCAGCCCGTACAGGCCGACGGTGAACAGCCGGGCCGCCAGCGCCGGGTCCGTCCCGTCCGGCCATTCTCCGGCGCTGACGCCGGCCGCGATCAGGCCCTCCAGCTGCTGATGGGTCCGGGCGTCGGCGGCCCGGACGGCTGCGGCGATGGCTGGCTCGTGGGCGGCCAGTGCCCGGGCCTCCATCAGCACCCGGCAGGTCTGCGGCTCAGTTGTCACGTGCGCCGCGATGGCGGCGGCGACGGCGTGCAGGACCCGACGCGGCGACTGGCGGTCAGCATCGGGCAGCGCGGCGATCGCCGCGTCCACCCGCTGCCCGGCGCCGCAGTCCCATTCTTCGTGCAGCGCGAGGAACAGCGTTTCCTTGGTGTCGAAATACAGGTAGGGGGTCCCCTTGGACACCCCGGCTTGCGCGGCGACATCGGCCATTGTGGCGGCGTGGTAGCCGGAGCGGGCGAAGCAGGCCAGCCCGGCGGCGATGATCTGCTCCCGCCGCGCCGCCCGCGCCTGCTCAGCGATCTTCGGCACGCCGCCCATCCCCAGCCCGGGCCGCAGCGCCACTAGGGCCAGAAGAGCAGGGCCCGCTGGCAGCGGTGAGAGCGTGCCGCTGGGTGGTACGTGCGCGGTAGCGGGATGCCAGCCAGGCGATCCCGGCCGGCGGGCATGCGATCAGCAGCGCGCACAGCAGGCATCGGTCCAGGCCATCAGGCGCGCCCGCCACCGGCCGCCCGGCGGCATCGGCCGGATCGGGCAGGTCGGCTGTGAGCCTGGCCAGCTCTGGCCAGGCTCGCGCGGCATACGCGGCCCGCACCCGCTCGCCATGCTCGTCCGCGGTCAGCCTGCCCTCCGCGAACGCCTCGTTCAGGACGTGGGCGGCAGCGTCACGGTCGCCGTCAGAGGCCAGCGTCCCCGTTTCCCCGGCCGGCGGCCAGGCCAGGTCCCGGCCGGCGTGCTGCCAGCTCATTAACCATCACCTCAGAACAAAAATGACTGACTACCCAGTCATTTAACTACAGAGCGCGCGGCCGTGTCAATGGCCGCGGCCTTGACCATCTGGTCTGGTCACCGGCTGTTCCCGCCGAGATCGGCGACGGCGCGGGCGAGCATGTCCTCGACCAGGAGCCGCTCGGATCCCCAGCCGTCGCGCAGGTCGTCGAGGAAGCCGATGATGGTGACGACGTCGGCCCACGGGTGGTAGCTGTCGCCGGCCGCGTGCTGCCACAGGGCGGTGAAGTGCTCGGCCGCGTCGGTGCCGAAGGTCAGCAGGTTCACCCGGCAGTGCGCCACGTCGGCCACCGCCGGGCCGGTGCAGGCGGCCTGCCAGTCGACCACCCCGGACACCCTGCCCCGTCGCCACAAGACGTTGCCGGGATGAAAGTCGCGGTGCACCAGCACGGCCGGCAGGCGGGGCGCGGGCCCGTGGCTGATCTCCGCGGCCCGTTCCCACACTGCTGGGTAGCGTGCCCAGGCGGGCGGCTGGTAGCTGGCCTGCGGGTAGGGGGCGAACGGCCCGATCGTCCCGGGAGGCGGGAGCGGGGCGGCGTGGATGGCCGGCAGGAGCCTGGCCAGGTGCTGTAGCCAGCGGCCGGTGTCCGATGGCCACCAGTCGACCCGGCCGGGCAGCCGCGACATGAGCACGGCGGGTACCCCGGCTGCGGTTCCGCCCGGGTCGACCGCGAGCAGCGCAGGGGTGGGCACGCCGGCGGATCCGGCGACGCGAAGTGCCCGTGCCTCACGCGCGGCTATATCTGGTTCCTCGGCGTTGACCTCGGGCCGGACGTAGCGGCGCAGTACCGCCTGGCGGCGCTGCCCGCCGGCGTGCTGCGTGGTGAGCAGGTGCACGGCCGAGGACATGCCGCCGCGCAGGGCCCGGACCGAGATCACCGGCCCGCCGAGCTGGATGGCAGCCCAGGCCAGCGCCTGCCGCGGCGGCCGCGAGCGCAGCAGCCGCCGGGTCACCTCGTCGTCACAGAACCCGTGGGCGGGTGAGCGCCGGCCTGCCGGGCTGATCCCGGCAGGCCGGTGCCCGCTGGTCACCAGCCGTCCTGCGAGCCGGGCAGGTCCAGGACCCCGGCTCGCCGCATCCGCTCGATCACGCCGGCGCGGCGGGGATGCGCGGCGGCGTCGGCGAGCCAGTCCCGCCAGATGGGGTAGCGGCCGGTGTCAAAGCCGCGGAACGCCTGCTCGAAGCTGTCGTGCACCGACCGCAGCGTCCGGTCGCGTTCGGCGGGGGTCTGCGGGCAGCGCTGGTAGACCGCCGTCCAGGCCAGCCGGTCCCGGCCGCCGGTGCTCGCGTGCCAGGTGTGCAGGTCGAAGGCGATCACGTCGCCTGGTGAGGTGGCGGCCACGCATCCCGGGATGCTCGCCTGGTAGGCGGCAGCCTCGGCGTCGGTGCGGATGGGCAGCTGGCGGCAGCGGTAGGCGGCCAGCCTTGTGTTCTGCTCCGCGTGGTGGGAGCCGGGCACCAGCCGCAGTGCCCCGCAGGCGGCGGTGAGCTTGTCGAAGTAGGCGGCGAACTTGACGCCGCGCACGCCGATGCCGTCGTCATGCCAGCTGGCCTCGGCGAAGTACAGGACGCCTTCGGGGCATTCGGGGATGACCGGGCCGCTGAGCAGCTGCTCCGCGGCGTCGATGAAGCGCGGGTCATCGCAGACCAGTAATGCGCTGACCGGGGTCAGCCGGGCGGCCATGGGCAGGTAGTGGCCGCTGATCCCGTCGATGACCCGCTCGTCGTAGGTGGCGGCGTAGGCGTCGCGTATCGTGGCGCCGGCCTCGGCCCGCAGCGCGGCCCCGCAGTCGGTGACGAAGCCGGGGAGCACGGTGAAGCCGAAGGTGCGGAAGTGGTCAGCCTGAGCGGTGGTGAGCATCGGGGTTCCTCCTGACAACGGTTACCGGGACGGTTCGGGTGACCATCCCGGCCGGAGGAGCCCGGCCGCGCGCCACCGGACGTCGGGCACGACGAGCGGCGCAGGATCAGCATGTTCAAGTCAGGCGCATGCAGGCAGGATACGCCCGGATCCCCGGACCGAACAGGCCCGCGACAGCTGCGAGACCGGCCCGGTAAGCCGTCCGCCGTACTGCTGGCCTCCTCAGGGATTCCGCGGGCGCGCACCAGGGCGGCGACCTCGGGGCTGGGCGGTTCCTGGTCGCCGGGCGACACGACGATCCCGTCGGTGGAGGCGCCGGCGTCAAGCAGTGCGCAGACGGTCGCGGGCCAGCGGGGTGCGGGTCGTGACCGAGCCCCATGCAGTACTCCGCTGTGTGGGTCATCGTCGATCCATGACACCAGCCAGCGCGTAGTCCACAGGTGCCTGGCGAATTCCTTACCGGACTGGCAGGGGCGGGGAAGATCAGGGCGTACGGTCCAGCTCGGCGCGCAGCTGGGTCAGATCAATGCCTCGTGCCTGCAGCAGCGCACCAGCGGGATTGACGGTGCCGGTAGTCCAGCCGAGCTGGGTGAGGTGCTTGCGCGCTCGCCGGCCAAGCTGGGCGCCGTATGGGTAATCGAGGTCTCGCAGGACCCCGTAGAGCAGGTGCTCGGGCGTCACGGCCGCTTCGCCCCGGCCCTCGGCGTAGCAGGCAGCCAGATGCATGGCGCGCTTAGCGAAAAACGGTGGCCCGCACAGCGGTGTGCGGCGCCGGCCGCCGCCGCGCCACCACGGCCGTCGGCTGGCCCGCCAGACGGCAGTCCCGACGGCTTCCGCGCCGAATGCTGTGACTAGCCGCTGGCGCACCGTCTCCACATCGATCCCCACGGCCCGCAGCGCACTGGCGTCATCGGTGCGCGAGGAGGGCGTCAGCCCGCGCGCAGAAAGCCGTTCTAGCTCGGCGCGGGCACTCGGAAGATCCAGGCCATGTCTGTGCAGGAGGGACGACGCGTGGCTTGGCTGCCCCCGCAGAAGGCCGAGGATCACGTGCTCATCGCCGAGGTACCCGTAGCCGGACTGTTCGGACTCCTCCGAGGCCAGGCTCATCACCCGGCGCGCTGCCGGGGATAGCCGATCCCACATCCCGCTCACCGTCCCCGTGAGCGCAGTGCGTGCTTGTAGTGGACGGCCTGCTTGGTGACACCCAGCCGCCGGGCAATGTCTCGCCATGACCAGCCGCGCGCACGGGCATTGTCGACCTGCAGTGCCTCCATCACCTCGACCAGCCCACGCAGCGCCACCACGGCGGCGAGTCCGACTTCGGGGTCTGGGTCTGCTGCGGCCTCGGCCAACCGTCTCGCCTCCCCCAACTCGGCTCTCATGCCGTCAAACTAGTTTGACGACCGGGCAGGCGTCAAGGAGATTTGACGACTGACTGCCTCCGGCAACCCACTCATGTCCGTGCCGTAAGCCAGGCCTTACGTCAACAAGGCGATTACCTGCGCCAGCCGGAGCCAGGCCAGACGGGCCTCAGCGTCGTTCGTCCTCGCGCTGCGCGCTGCGGGCGCGGCACGCTGAGCCCGCCACGGCCCGGCGTTGACTCGCACTCATCCGGAGACCAGCCAGCACAGCGAACCGGGCTCCGGTATCGCAGCAACCCCTGGAAATCGTCAAGCATCACCTGAAGCCAAACGCGCGGTCAGGTGAACCAAGGCAGACTCGACAGGATGGAAATCGTGATCAGCAAAAACGCGACCACGATGGCACCGGCCCGTCACCCGGCGGGAAACTCATGGCAGGTTCCTCAGCGGCGGCAACGACAGCTGGCAGGCCGCGGCGAGATGCTTCCAACCGATGTCGTCGAACAGCAGATCGTATCCGGTGATCCTGGGGCCAAGCTCACCGATCACGGCGAGCGCCGCGGTCCGCTCGGACTCGCTGATCAGCCCTGCCCGGACAGCGTCCTCGAACTCGTCTTCGTCGAAGACGCCCGATTCCCCCTGGCCTGACTTGTACAGGTCGAGTTCGAGGTCGGCGAAACACCATTCCTCGCCGTCGAACGACGGAGGCACGCACACGTCGATGGCGACCGAGCGCGAGGCACCGTCATCGGCCCATACGGCGAACCACCAAGCACCGGGCGGGACAAGGTGGATACAGTGCGCGCCCCGGTCCCGGTTCCCGCGCCCGACCTCGTTGAACGCGACCACTCCGTCCTTCTCGCCCAGTACCACCGTTCCTTCCGGTGAGTAGAGCCATGTCCCGGACTCATCGACCGTGAACACGTAGGCCCGCCACATCATCTGCCCGGTGGGGCGTTTCTGCTTCCGGATGCGGACGGTCTGCACGACCCGAGGTTAGGTGATCGCAGGTTCCGGCAGCCCCGCCCGGCGACCCGGACCGATCAGAAAATCCGGTAGCGGCACTATCGGCACGATGGCGCAGACCGGGTCGGGCTCGCGCCGGCGCGGTGCCGCATGGCCCGCGCCGGGCAGGCGGTGTCGACGCTCACCTGCCTGAACGGTGGCGGAGCGGTGCCCGGGGGTGCCTGCCCGGTGACGGCGCGCGGTTCCCGGCGGAAAACCAGGTGAATGGCGGCGATCGGTCTGCTTATGCTCGGGCCGTGGCCGGGCTGACCGAGCTCACCAGCCAGCAGCGGCGCTCCCTCGCCCAGCACGGCTACCTGCTGGTGCCCTCGGTACTGCCCGCCGGTGCCAGCGGCGCCCTGGCAGGCCCCCGCCCGCGGCACCATTCGCGAGTGGGACGCCACCCCCGGCGAGCAGCCGGAGGAGGCCGGTGTCGTCAGCATCCGGCTTGACCTCGCCGATCCCGGGTGCGCTCCCTGCGTCGGGCACCCCCTGCTGTTCAGCGCCGCCAGCGCGGTGATCGGCCCCGGCTGCCAGGTGACCGGGCTGAGCCTGCGGGCGCCGCTACCGGGCTGCGGCCACCAGGGCCTGCATCCGGACTTCTTCCCCGGGCACAGCACCAGCGGGCCCTGGCAGATCCTGGCCGCGATGTGGTGCATAACGGAATTCACTCCCGATAACGGGCCGCTGCGAGTGATCCCCAGCTCCTATCGCTCGAACGCGACCCGGCCGAGGACATGGAGTTCCCGGGCATGGCCCGCACCCGGACGAGGTGAGGCTGATCGCGCCCGCCGGGTCGCTGATCTTGTTCAACAGCGCCAGCCTGTGGCACTCCGGAACCCTGAACTACAGCCCGGGACTGCGGCTGGCCGTAACTGCCTACCTCAGCGCCCCCGCGACGGCGCAGCCAGGCGCCGTGAGCCAGAGCCTGCGGACGTCGGCGGCGAACTCAGGGGCAGGGGCGGAGTGACCGACGCTTGCCGGTATCTGCGGCGCGGACGCCTGCTCGAGGCTATCGTGGACCGGCCGCAGCATCCGGTCGCGCGGCCGGTGAGGACGCGTTCCTGCGCGCGGTGCAGGACAAGCCGGTAGTGAACGGGCCGTCGGACAGCGGCGCATCCACGCTGGCAACCGTCATCCAGGCTGGCGCGTCACGCGACGTGTGGATCCGGTTGTCGGTTCTTCCCCGAGTATCTGCCCATGCGGTACCAGTGACCGGCGTGCAGTTCGCGCGGCGGCGATGAAGGCCTCGATCGCGGCCGCGGTCGTGCGGGGAATCGGTGTGGACCTGTCCGGCCACACCGAGCGCCTCGGCCGCCGCGACGTGGCCGGGTGTGTCGTCGATGAACAGGGTCCGGCCGGGTTCTGCGCCGAGCCGGCCCAGGGCCAGCTCGAAGATCCGGCGGTCTGGCTTGGCCACGCCGGCTTCACAGGACAGCACGACCTCGTCGAACAGGTCGGCCACGCCATCTGCGGCCAGCCGGGCCCGGGTGTGCGGCCAGGCGTTCGACACGATGGCCGTCCGCATCCGGCTCCCGAGCCGGGCTACGTAGCCGAGAAGCTGCTCGTCCCACGACCACCGCGCCGCGATGTCCGCTCGCAAGCGGCCCAGCGTCGTTCTGCTGATACTCAGACGACGCCGGACATGCTGCTGCCACCAGTCGTCTTCGCTCATCCGGCCGACTAGGACGGTCTCGTCGCTCCCGCCGAACACCGCCGCCAGCATCTGCTCGGTCGTGATCCCCAGCCGCGGAGCCCACACCTCGGCGACACCAGGCCAGCAGCCGGTCTCCAGAACGCCGCCCAGGTCAAGAAGAACCGACCGCACCCTCTTGAGGATACGAGAGCGACTGGCTGGCCGCTGACCTGCCGTCGAGGGCACGGCGCAGCTAGCCGGCCCGCCATTGCAGCAGCCCGCAGATTAATCGTGTTGCGGAGCGGGCCGCCGCTGCCAGATCGTGAGGCATGCTGAGCGAGCAGCGGTGCGCCGAATTCGCCGATCGCGGCATCATCTGCCTGCGTGGCGCCTTCACCGGGGAAGACGCGGCCCGGATGCGGCGCCGTGTCTGGGCCAGGCTGTCCAGGTTCGGTGTGCGTGAAGATGACCCTTCCACCTGGTCCGCTATGGTCCTGACCGGCCTGAGCAAGTCGATCAAGCGGGATGCGGTCTTCACCGCCGCCGGTTCCCCGGCCGTGACCGGTGCCGTTGATCACCTGCTCGGCCTCCGCGAGTGGACCCGGCCGCCGGACTGGGGCACGATCCTGGTCACCTTTCCCCAACCGGGACAGCCATGGGCATTGCCGGCCAAGAGCTGGCACACGGACTACGGGTTCGATCTCGATCCCCTGCCGTTGTTCGGCGTCAAGGTCTTCGCCTTCATCTCCGACGTCGGCCCGCGCAGCGGCGGCACCCTGGCCATCGCCGGATCGCACCGTGTGGTAGCCCGCTACGCCAGGTCCAACCCACCGGATTACCACCGTGACCGCCATGTCATGGAGCGGTTCTTGCGGCATGACGACTGGTTCCGTGCGCTGTCCAGGCCCGGCGGCGAAACGGGCCGTACCGAGCGGTTCCTGGACCGTGATCATCAGGCGGATGGCATCACGGTCCGGGTGACCGAACTGACCGGCAAGCCCGGAGACGTGGTCCTCACCCACCCGTGGGTGCTGCACAGCGGGGCGCCCAACACCGGCTCCTATCCGCGGATGATGCTGACCAAGAACCTGTACCGGCGGGGCATGTTCCGCCGGCCGCGGCAGCGCGGGCAAGACGCCTAGCGTCAGCAACGTACCGCTGATCGCCCGCTCAAGCCGGTACCCATGCCGCCCAGTGGGCGGTTCGCCTTCGGCGACACCAGCCATGGCCAGCCTGCCCCACACCCGGCGGCACATCCTGGCGGCTTCTGCCCCGGCCGAACGCGCCGCGCAGGAAGGCGAACGCCGCGTCCGGCGAACCCGGCCGCTGACCATGCCTCCTCTCGGGCGAAGACCACGCCGGGCACAACGGGTTTCCGCTCTGGCACTCGGTCCAGCGGGCAGGACCGCACAATGAGGGATGCGCCTGCTAAAGCCGGCATCCGAAGACGACATGATCGCGGTCTTCCTCGCCGCCGAGGTCACCTCGGAGCGTTACGGCCCGCAGATCCGCGCGATCCTCACCGGACTCGGGCAGCCCCCCGGCATCGCCGGACACCCGGACACCCGCGATGACGCCGCCAACGCGATACGACGGCAGGTGCTGGCCGCGTACCGCAGCTACCCGGCAGGCGACGTGTTCACCGGCATGCCCGCCGACGTGGCCTGGCATCACGCCGCGCTGACCCCGGCCGAGCTGGGCGCTGTCCGCTACCTCGACTACCCGTACTGGACTGACTTCTCCGGCGGCACCCGGCTGGCCGCCGACGGAGCCCGCCGGCTCGGCCCCTGGCAGCACCAGCCGCCGGGAACGATCTACCGGCAGATCGCCGAGAACCTGCGGGACGGGCGGCTGCCCCCGCCCATCATCCTGATCGGCGAGCCCGGCCCCGCGAACCTGGTCGTGCTCGAAGGGCACAAGCGGCTCACCGGGCTGCTGGTCTGCCAGCACTGGCTGCCCGCCGAACTGAACGTCCTGCTCGGCATCACCGCCAACCACCACAAGTAGCAGCGCGCCTGCCAGCCCTTCACCGCGCCGCGGTCACAGTGGCAGCCAGTACCCGGTCGCCTGGCGCCGACGGTGCGCCCGCACCCAGTCCGCGTCGCTGTACAGCCATGCTCCGCGGCCCGGTCCAGACCGGACTCAAGCTCCTCGATGAGACAAGCGTCCTGCTCGACATGCAGCGCCGCGGCCCGCACCCGCGGGCTCGGGTCCTTCTGCAGCCGTCTCACCTCGCCGCGCAAGCGTTCGTACACCAGGAACCCTGCGGCACACGGGCAGACCCGGTGCAGCGCCTTGACCCGGGCGTCCTCATCAGCAGAACGGAGCTGCGCGAGCACAGCCTCCAGGTCAGGCGCGCAGCCCCGGCGTCTCCGCTTCGCCACGACGGCAGCGTAACCCCGGCGCGATGCACGCCGCCAAGCGATTTTCCGCGCGGACGCCACCAGGTCATCCGCCGGTTCGTGCCGCCGGCCAGGCGGCCAGGCGGTCAGCGGGCGGTTCCCAGGACGTCGGGGAACATCCGCTGGTTGACACGCGCCGCCAGATCGGCCGCTTCGCCGAGCGTCAGCAGGAACGTGCCGGGATGCCTGGCGACCCACTGGTCACCGGCTTGCCTGCTGGCGAAGAAGCGCACGAAGTGGCAGAAGCTCTGCACCACCCCGGAGTCGAATGGCCCGTCGGGCAGCAGAAACGACACGACCGCGCCGGGGTGGGACGTCGCGGTGATCCCGTCCGGCCCGGCCGTGAGCTCGATCAGCTCGCCAGTGGCGGGGCAGGCGGAGGTGACGCGCGCCTCCTTCCCGAGCCTGGCGGGCAGGAAGAGGGTGTCCCACGCGCACCACGCGTACAGCACCCGGCCGCCGGTCTCGAACCGGTGCGCCGGTGACAGCTCGCCGATCGCCAGCCCCCAGAACCCGGTCACCCGCCCGTGCCGGTCGGTGAACACGCCAGGCCAGCGGCTGAGCGCGTCGGCGGCGGCCGGTTCGGGAAGCCCGGTGGCCGCGGCCAGCTCCGCCGCCGTGACGGGGTGCCCGGCGGCGAGCAGCCGGTAGGTGGCGAGGAACAGCCGCTGCCCGTCCGGGTCGAGGTCCGGCGCGGCACCGGTGAGCGCGTCTGCCAGCTCGCCCATGTCCGGCCGCTGGGCAGTCATCGCCGGCCCGCTGTGTCCGTGTCGCCGGGTGGTCATGCCGCGCCGCCGAGCAGCGCGCCGAAGTTGAGGCGGCCGGCCTCGATGGCGGTGTCCTGGGCGAGGATGTCGGCGTCGAGGTCGCCGCGCCCCGCCAGGTAGGCCTGGGCGCTTCCGCGGCTGGCGTGGAAGACGGTGTTGGCGCACATCGCCTCGTAGGATCCGCATTCGGTGCCGCAGCCGGTGGCGCGCCCGGCGACGACAACCGCGCTGGCCGGGTTCCATGTCCAGGTGCCGTTCCGGGCGGTCACCACGACGGGCGTGCCGTCGCGCGGGTCGGCGGAGGTGATCTGCCCGTCCCGGCCGGTCATGGCGGGCAGGCCGAGCGCGTCGATCGCGCACATCGCGTACACCGGGGGCAGGCCGTCCAGCCGGACCCGGTGCGGGCTGGGGATACCGGAGAACGGGTAGGCGACGGTCACGATGCCGTTGCTGACGTGGATCGCGTCGGCGGCCTGCAGCTCGTCCACGGCCGAGGCGTCCAGGCCGGTATCCAGGGCCGTTTGCCGCACCCACCGCGCCGTCGGCGCCGCGCCGGTTTCGAGGAACCGGCGCAGCACGGCGCGGTGCAGATCCCGCAGCGGCGCGGGCAGGCGGGCCTGCCGCCCGGCGATGCTCCCGTCGGTGAAGCGGGTGAGGCTGGTGATGTCAGTCATGGAATTCCTCCGTATCGGTTTCCTGGCGCGGGGACAAGAGTCAGGCCGCGCAGCATGAGAGCCGGGAGATGTCGCGGGTGAAGGCCTGGGCGGCCAGGCGCAGGGCCTCGGACATGGTCAGGTAGGGTGCCCACGTCCCGGCCAGGTCGGTGACGGTCATCCGGGCGCGGATCGCGTAGACGGCGGCGGTGATGACATCCCCGGCGCCGTCGGCGACGACGTGGACGCCGCGGACGCGGCCGGTGCCGGCCTCGGCGACGAGCTTGATCACGCCGCGGGTGTCGCGGCTGACGAGCGCCCGTGGCACTGCCGACAGGGGCACGACGCGGCAGTCGCACGCCGTCCCCTCCTGGATGAGCTCGGCCTCGGTGAGCCCGGCCGAGGCGATCGCCGGGCTGGTGAACGTGACCTTGGGCAGGGCGGCGTAATCCACTGCCCGTCTGGCGTCGGAAAGTGCGTTAGCCGCGGCGGCGGAGCCCTGGGCGGCGGCGACGTAGACGAACTGCGGCCCGCCGGTGACGTCTCCGGCCGCCCAGATCTGCGGGTTCGCGGTCCGCATCTGCTCGTCGGTGACGATCTCGCCGCGCGCGCCGGTCTTCACCCCCACCGATTCCAGGCCCAGCCCGGCGGTGACCGGGCGGCGGCCGGCCGCGACCAGGATCTGCCCATACGCCAGCTCCCGCTCCCGGCCCGCTGCAGTCTTTATTGCTGCCGAACGGCCTGTGGCATCACCCCGCACCGAGATGACGGTCGCGGCGGTGAGGATGCCGATGCCCTCGTCGTCGAAGACGTCCTCGATGGCGGCCGAGATCTCCGGCTCATCGAAGGGGGCGAGCCGGTCCAGGGCCTCGGCGATGGTGACCTGGGTGCCGAGCCGGGCGAACAGCTGCGCCAGCTCCAGGCCGACCGCGTTCCCGCCGATCACCAGCATGGAGTCCGGCAGCTCGGTGAGTTTCATCGCGGTGGCCGAGGTCAGGTACCCGGCGTCGGCGAGCCCGCTGATGGGCGGTATCCACGGCGCCGCCCCGGTGGCCACCAGGTAGCGGGCAGCCTCGATGACCTGGGTGCCGCCGCCGTCCGGCGTCACCCCGAGCTGCGGCTCTCCGGCGTGCCCGGTGAACCGGGCCGTTCCCGCGACGATCTCCCAGCCGTAGTCCGCGGCCAGGCCCGTGTACTTCGCCGCGCGCATCGCGGTGACCAGGCCGTCCTTGCCGCCGGACAGCGCGGCCATGTCGACAGGCCCGGCCTGCGTCGCGATCCCGGGGAAACGCTGATCCAGCGCGATGTGCCGTGCTCCGGCCGCAGCCAGCAGCGCCTTGGACGGCACGCACCCGGTGTTCACGCACGTGCCGCCGGTCGTGCCGCGCTCGATCATCACCACCGAGGCGCCCGCGTCCCGGGCGGTGATCGCGGCGGCGAACGCCGCGCCCCCCGAGCCGATGATCGCCAGGTCGTACCTCATCAGCGTCCCTCCCGCAGCCGGGCCCGCAGCCAAGCTGATACATTTGCTTGAGCGGATATGAGGATGACAATAGCATTCGCTCAAGCGGATATGTCAATATGAGGCGGAGGGGTGATGCTCGTGCCTGGTCCGGCGCCCGCAATCGCTTCAGCGCCCGCGCCCGGGTCTGTCCCGGCGGCCACGGGTACGGTACTGCTGCCCGCGGGGGATGACGGGGTTGAGATGGTGGCCAGGTTCTTCCGCGCGCTGGCGGATCCGGCCCGGCTGCGCCTGCTGGAGTTCCTGCTGCCCGGCGAGCACACGGTGACCGAGTGCGTGGCGCATGTCGGCCTGTCCCAGGGCCGGGTTTCTGCTCACCTGGCGTGCCTGGCGGGCTGCGGCTACGTGCAGGCCCGCCGGGCCGGCCGCAACGCCTTCTACCGGGTGGCCGACCCGCGGGTGGCTGACCTTATAGTGCTCGCCCGGTCGATGGCCGCCGACAACGCCGCCGCGCTGGCCGCGTGCGTGTACATCGCTCCGCCATCCCCCGGGCAAGGAACCGCGGCCGGGTCATGACCGGGGCGGGCTGATAACCGTCGGCGAGCGTCCCGGCGCGGCTGGACGGCCGGTAAGGGCGCTGCGTGCCTGTACGGACATGGGACTGATCTATCCTGCCGGCCGCGGCCCGGCGGGCTGTCGGCTGCGTCATCTTCCCGCCCGCCGGCCACCGTGAACGCCGCTCAGATACCGTTCGCCCCTGATCACCGTGCGGGACGGGACCGGGCCGGCGGTCCGGGCCCAGGCCGGGCCAGCCTGTGCTGACCGGCGTGCCCGTCGGTGTCCTTAACGCACTTGGCTTGCAGCCCCGCCAGATCACCGTGCTCAAGGACATCCCCTCCAGAACGGAAGTCGGCTGCTGGAGATGCCAGGCGAGGGCGCCTTGTCCTGCTGTCAGCCGTGCCTTCCGCGTCGACCTGGCTGCCTGGCACATGGATCATGGCCGCAGGACGGGCCGCTACGACCTGGCGATGATCGAACGCCAGCTCTCCAGGACCGGGACCGCGCGCCCTGACAGGCCACGGAGCTAAACAGGACCGTGGGCCCGGATCCAGGTCCCGGGCGCGCGGTAACACCAGGGCAGATCGGTCCGCAGCCCGCTGCCCCCGGTCACGGCGTGTGCGGCGTCATGCTGAGGGAGGCCGGCGGCCGCGCCGCCCGGCCCGGGCAGCCCGGCCTTCGGTACTGAGCAGCGGAACCTGCGCGAGGGGGACGCGGCCGGCGGGTCCAGCGGCCTTATCAGCCGGCAAGGGTGCCGCGGATCCTGGCAGTCCGCTCGCCGAGACCGAGGGCCACGATGCCGGCGGCCAGGCAGCATCGTCATGGTTTGTCCAGGAATATCCGGCACATATGATTCCGCGCCGTCTTGGCGGCAGGAGGTGAGTGCCTTGGCCGCAGCGCGCAGTCCGGGATGTAAAGCTGTGCGGGGGACGGATGGGGATCCGCTGGCGGTGTGGGCGGAGCGTACCGGCCGCCGCCGGGAGGCGGGGCATTCCCGCGGCGGGCTCCGGTTCGCGTTCTATGCCGGGTGTCGACTGAGGATCACCAGGATCCGGTGACTTCACTGGCGCGGCAGCGGGACCAGGCCGTCGCGCTGGTGGCCGGGCATGGGCGCATCGCAGCGGAGTTCTCTGACATCGGGCAGAGCCGGACGCTGGCGTGGGCGCGCCGGCCGCAGGCCGCGGCCCTGCTCGCCGCGCTCGCCGACCCGGACCGCGGGTGGGACGCGATCGTGATCGGGGAGTACGAGCGGGCCTTCTACGGCGGTCAGTACGCCTCGATGGCGCCGCTGTTCGAGCACTACGGCGTCCAATTGTGGACTCCCGAGGTGGGCGGGCGGATCGATTTTCACGCCGAGGATCATGAGCAGACGATGCTGGCGCTGGGGTTCCAGTCCAAGCGGGAGATCACCCGCACCAAGATCCGGGTCCGCACCGCGATGACTGCCCAGACTCGCGAGCAAGGCCGCTACCTCGGCGGGCGGCCGCCGTACGGGTACCGGCTCGCTGACGCCGGGCCGCACCCGAACAAGGCCCACGCCGCCTGGGGACGGCGGGCGCACCGGCTGGAACCCGACCCGGCGGCCGCGCCGGTGGTGGCGTGGATGTTCACCCAGCGGCTGGCCGGGCACAGCGTCGCCCGGATCACCCGCGCCCTCAACGATGCCGGGATCCCGTGCCCGTCGGCTGCTGACCCTCAGCGGAACCCACACCGGACGGGGACGGCGTGGACGCTGAGCACGGTGGCGGCGATCCTCGCCAACCCGCGGTACACCGGGCGGCAGGTGTGGAACCGGCAGCGCACCGACTCCGACCTGATCGACCCGGCCAACACCGGGCTCGGCCGGCCGGTGCAGCGGTGGAACCTGCCCGCCGGGTGGGTGATCTCCGCCCGCCCTGCGCATCGCGCGCTGGTCAGCGAGGCTGATTACGTCGCCGTCCAGGACGTGAGCGCTCCCCGCGGTCCCGCTGGCCCGGCCGTGCGCCGGTACCTGCTGGCGGGGTTGCTGCGCTGCGGCAGGTGCGGGCGGCGGCTGGAATCCGCCTGGTCCAACGGCAAGCCCGCTTACCGGTGCCGCCACGGGTACACCAGCGCGACCAGTCCCGATCCCAGGCGGCCGAAGAACCTGTACGTCCGCGAAGACCAGATCCTGCCCCGCCTGGCCGCCCTCGCCATACTGCTGGCCGACCACGACCAGGCCCGCAAGCACCCAAAACGGCGCGCCACGCAGGTCACGGCACCTGCCCAGGCTGCGGAACTGATCGACCACCTGCGGGCTGCCGGCGTCACACTCACCTACGACCCAGGCACGCGAACGCTCCGCACCGACACCGAGGACGCCGTGGCCGTCACCGTCGATCAGAGCCGCTGACAACTACGGCGGCGACAGCAAACGAGAAGGGAGGCGAATCAGCAAGCAGAACACCCGCCGCAGCCGGAGGCCGGGCCCGGGTGACGATCCCGTATGCCCGGAAACGGGCACTTATGGGGAATTACTGTGTCCGAGGACTTGAACACGCAAACGTGGGCGATTTCCCCGAATCGGGGAATTCATGCCCTTCACGTTACACGTCGGCTCCGTCAGGCTCACCCGAACTCGCTCGCGGGGTTAATCTGCACGGTGGCGATCGCCGCGCCTGGTTGTTCAGCGGTCTGTGTCCTTGGGATGGCGTGGCGATGCGTAGGTGAGCCACACCGTGCGGTGCTGGTCGTCGATCACGTAGCGGATGCGGCCGCCACTAGTGACCTCGTATTCCCACTGCTCCAGGTCGCGGCCGTTGTGCCGGTGCGTGGCCAGGTCGCCGCGGAGACGGTGCTGGCGGTCGTGGCCGGCTCCCGAGCGCGGGTCGGTTCGTAAGGTCTCCAGGCAGCGCCGGGTGTTCGGCAGGGCATGGCGGCATAGTTCCTCCCAGCCGGCGGCGGCAGCGCTGGTGCCGAACCGGACCTCCCACTGGCCGGTCGGCGGCGGGACGGTAACTCGCTCTCCGCGGCGGGGGCTCACCCGAGGGCCTCGACTGGCCCGAAGTCGCCCTCGGTAGGCGCGAGCGCCTGCTCGTACTGGACTGGATCAGCCTTGATCCGCGCGGTCGCCCGCCATCCGGCGATGACCTCGTGGGCGTTGCGGTCGATGGTGAGCTCGGCCGCATCCGACAGTGCGGTGATCAGTTCCTCCGCGAAGCTGGACTGCTCGGCGTGCGACAGGTGCCAGGCCCACGGGAAAACCTCGCCCAGGGCCGCCGCGACCGCGCGCGCGCCGGACTCGCTGCGCGCAAGCGCGCCGAACATCCGGGATGCGGTCACCAGGTTCTCGTCCCGTTCTTCCTCGCGGTCTGCTGCCGTCAGGTAGAAATCGGGGGCGTCGCGGTGGGTTACCCGCAGTCGGCCCAGCCGCCGGGCGCGCTCGGCGACCGCCCGCGGATTGCGGGACAGGTCGGAGAACGTCACCGCGTCAGAAGTCTGCGCGCTCATGGCTCTAGTCTATTCAGATCACGTTCTGATGTCCACCGTCCGGATGCGGTCCAGCTACCGGGAGGACAAGCTGGCCAGATCGCCCGGTGAGCGCGACCGCCCAGCGCAAGACCTGGCACATCCTGCGCAAGCTCCGCTGCTGCCCCTGGCGCGCCGGGCGCCGCCCCGCCCGGCCTTGGGCCGACCAAGGCTGCTCGCCGACGGTGTCAACCCATTTCACGGAAACGGGCAGGGGCTTCTTCACGCGGGATAACCCTGCCGGCGGATGGGTGGCTCGCAGCCTTGTCAGCGGCGTTGGTACGTCGGCCGCCGCGCTGGCCACGCACTCTGCCGCGTCGCGTGTCCCGGCCGGCGCGCGGCCGTTAGATGCTGGCAGGCCAGGAGCCAGGTCGCCGCCGGTGCAAAGGGTCCCGCGCGGCAGCTGCGGCATCCGCCGCTCTGCGCATTCTGAGTGCCCCAGGGTGCCCGTTTCCGGCGGCCGCGTATGGAGTGTTGTGTGCCCGTCATCGAGGGCGCCTTAATCGAGCGGCTTGTGTAACGAGGCAGCCGGGAGCAACCCCTGTGACTTCAGGATCCGGCTGGTGTCGGCCCCGTCGATGATCAAGTACTTGCGGGGATTGCGGAGGTCGTGCGCGTACGCCTCCATCATACTGACGACGGATGGCGTTATCTCATGACAGTGCTGGAGGACGAGCAGTTCCGCTGGCTCGCTGAACAGCCGGACAATCTGGTCGCCCGGTTTGCCGAGCGCCCGGACTGTCATTGGATGTGGATATCCGGGTCCCTTGAGGAGCCAGGCGGCGGATATCTGTCGCCCGCGGGCGAATAGCCGCGAGGTGTACAGGTCGGAGCGCTCGCCGCCCCAGTCCTTAGGTATGTAGGTCTCGCCGATCAGACTTGCTATGGCATTCTTTACGCTCTTCTCCGGCACCTCGAGGACCGCCTTCAGTTCAGCCGGGCTCACGCGGCCGCCGAAATCAACCTCGCGGAACTGTCCGATCTCACTCGGGTACACGCACAATCCCGGCGTCGTTTTGCCAGGAGTCAGATCGTTGTCTTCGAGGAATGACCTGATGCCGATGAAGGCTGGACGGATCTCGATCCGTGCCGCGTTGAGGTCGGTGATCGTTCCGATCAGGTAGACGCGCCTGCGCCCGGTTAAGCTTCCGGTGGCAGACGCGCTTGCCGTCCTCGCGGAGTTGAAGCTTCCCACTACGTGCAGTGACTCATCGGTGGCAAGCATGGCCGTGAAGTCAACAGGCTTGACGCCGGGTGCGTCACGGTCCTTGGCGCGTCGGAAGGCGAACTCCTGCTCAACGCCAACAACCCGCCCCACATGGATGGTCTGCTCATGTGCGCTCTTCGCCAGCTCGCTTATTCCGAGGAGCGGAAGAGCCTCAGCCAGTGCTACTGCAAGGACATAGGGTGCCGCGGCTTCCGGGTCCCTCCTGTCGGCCGCCCGTGCCAGCGCGGAAGTCGCTCTCTGCGGCCCGATGAGAGCCTGTACCTGCTCTTGGTGCAGGAAATACGGTTCCAGTGCGATCCGCGCCATCAGTAGTTCTTTCCTTTCGGTTAAGGAGATGTCTCGTAGGTTCCTTTGCAGGGAGTCGATGCCTGCGGCGATGTGGTCATGGGAATTTGTGGACCTGGCTCACCGAAGGTACTTCAGCAAGCGGAGGAACTCGTCGACGTTCTGCGGACGGTCGGCGGGGGAGAACCGTGTGGCCTCCTCGACGACAGTTCGCCATGGTCCGAGAGGCGGTAGCAGGGAAATGTTCGATTGCGGACTGCTCCCGGTCAGCAGAGCGCCGACAAGCTGCCCGAGACTGTAGATGTCGGTGGCGGGCGTCACCTCGTGAGCGTCATCGGACAACTCTGGCGCGGCGAAGCCCTCAGTTCCGAAGCCGGTACCGGTGCGCGTGCGGCGGGGGTCGCTTGTCTCTCCCCGAGGCCGCCGTCCTAGGCCCCAGTCGCCGACGACCCATCGGCCGTCCAGCAAGAGAAGGTTCCCTGGCTTGATGTCCCGGTGGATCCAGCCCTCTACGTGTGGTCGGCGCAGCCCTTCGCAGACCGCTTCGACAAGGTTCCGAAGCGCTCTTGTTTCTCGTAGCTCCGATGCGTGGCCTGCGGCGCTGCCGTCCGCCTGCGGCATGGTGAACCAGCGCCATTCAGGGTCGGCGTCCAGTACTGGCATGACGTTCGGGTGACTCCCGAAGTGTCGTCCGGCGTCAATCTCGCGGCGCATGCGGGCCCGAGAGTCGTCATCGTGGAACCGGAGGCGCTTGAACGCGACCCGGATGCCGGTGGGCTTGTGGACGGCCCGGCGAACTGACCCCTGGCCGCCCTCGCCGATTGGCTGAGGGTCCTTGGCATACTTCTTCTCCATCCCTCGGCCAAGCCGGGCCAGGATGAGCCACGGGGCTGTACTTTCAGCGGGCTGCGCCCCACTCGGTACAGGCTGTCCGGCGAGGTAAGCCCGCGCGACCGGGATGGCGTGCTCCAGGTAGGAATGGTCGCGGGGGGCGGCGAGGATCGCCGCGAGCAGTCGGGCGTCCGGATACTGGGCCAGTTCAGCCGCTAGGTGACGGGCTTCCTCGGCTTGCTCTGCCCGCTGGGTCTCCGCCTCGTCGGCCGCCTGCAGCGCACGGTCCTGCACAGGGTCGGCCAGCCGCCAGTTGAGCGGACTGTACCAGGCAGTCCAGCATGTGGCCGGAGCGGCGGAAGCGGTCTGCCTGGCCGCGCTGCCAGGCGGCCTTGTAATGGTCCGGCGTCTGCCTTCCACCGAGTGTGCCCGCCGTGATGTCACCGGCGCCTTCGGGCAGGCGGGGTGGCCGGCTTTGGCGGCAGGCCGCGGGCGTATTCCGCGGCGGCGGCGACCCAGTGCCGCAGCGCCATGTCTAGCAGGCCGGCGGGCTCGACGAAGACCATGCCTTTCATGGGCCGCCCGGTGAAGTCCACCGGCCGCACGTGCGGCCGGTGCAGGGCGCGGCCGGCGCCGTCGGGCCCGAGCCGGAGCACGAGGGTGTCCTTGACGACCCCGCAGAACATGTGGCCGCCGAGCATGAATGCCAGGCCGCCGAACATCTGCCGCTCGGTCACCGCCTCGGCGGGCGGGAGCACCGCCCTGACCCGGCCGGCCAGGTCCTCGTCGTAAGCCACCGATTCCCCCGGTGAGGTTAACCGGCCTGGCCAGGCGGCCAGTCCGCCTGGGTCGGGAGGCCGAACAGCGGGAACAGCTCCGGGTCGGCGAATCCGGTGATCTCGCCGATCAGGCCCGCATGCACGGTAAGGACCATGATGCCGTAGGCCCGTGCGATGGCGCCGTCGCGCAGGTACGCAGCAGCAGCACCGCGCGCTGGCGCGGCGGCAGCAGCTGGATGACGGTCAGGAAGGCCAGCTGGACGCTCTCGCGGACCTCATACCCGGCGGCAGGATCGCCGGCCCCGGCCAGCTCGCCCAGCCACGCATCGGGATATGGCTCCAGCTCCGTGACCTCAACATCGGGGGCGTTGGGCGGCGGAGGCGCCGGGCTGAGAGCAGGAGCGGGCGAGGCGGCGCGCGAGCGGGCGGTCAGGCACCGGTTGGTCGCGATCCGGTACAGCCACCCCCGCACCGATCCGCGCCCGTCGAAGGTGCCCAGGTGGCGCCAGGCGCGCATAAGGACCTCCTGCAGCACGTCCTCGGCGTCGTGCACCGACCCGAGCATCCGGTAGCAATGCGCGTGCAGCTCACGCAGGTAGGGCGCGACCAGGACGCCGAACGCGTCCTCATCGCCCGCCCTGGCCCGGGCCAGCAGCTGCTCTCCGTCGCGATGCGGGCCTTCGGTCACGACAGGTCATGGCGGCGGGTCAGCGGTTCCAGCCCGCAGGCAGTAAGCCAGGCGGCGCTCATCGCCGCTCAGGCACCGGCTGCCATGGCCGACCGCAGCTCCTGCGCGTCGTAGATCAGCTCCCCGCGCACGATCTGCCCATCCCGTACCTCCAGCATCTCCGCCGACGTCATCGCCGCTATCGGCAGCGCCATCTCCCAGTCGATGATCGAGCACACCGTGTCACCATCTACGAACTGGCGGCGGACGCTGAACCGGGTCACCATCGGGCCCGCCTGAGCCGCCATCTCCCGGAAGCCCTCCGCGGAATCGAAACTGGCCACCGGCCCGGTGAAAGCGAAATCCGGTGCCAGCGGCACCGCGCTGAAATCCCCCTTCCCGCTAATCCACGCGTCGTAGTAGCTGCCTGCAACATCCAGAACGGACATGAACCCTCCTGAGTACCGGCTCGGCGCACCCGCGCCTACCTATATAGACCCCCTGACCGCGCCCGGACTAATCGCTCTGGCCTCAAGCACCCCACGAGGCTGCTGTTGATCACCCGGGATGATGCAGGCCAGCGTCTCTAACGACGATGGCGAGCAATTGTCAAGACCTGTGGATCGACCATTTCATTCGGGGCTCGCTGGAAACTTGGTGCCGATGAGGTCCTCGATCGTATTGGTGGGACGTCAGAGGGAGGCAAGGAACGCCTGGATACCTCCCTTTTGCCGGATTGCCTGTGCCGCCTTGGCGAGGTCGGTCTTCAGTTCCGTGATCAGCGCGTCAGGCGTTGCGGTCTGCGGGTTGTGTTCCGCGCTCCAGAGCATCATCTGGAGCATCAGCGGAATCAGGTCCTGGCCTTTCGCGGTTGCGAAGTAGACCTGTTTGCCGCTGCGCGGGTCGTCGCCGGTCTTCCCGATCAGGCCTGCTTGCTCGAGTTTGGCCAGCCGGTCGGCCAGGATGTTCGTGGAGATGCCCTCCTCAGAGGTGAGGAACTCGCGGTAGTGCAACTTGTTACGAAAGAGCAGGTCACGCATGACCAGCAGCGACCACTTGTCGCCGAAAAGGTCCAGCGCCGAACTGATGGGGCAGTCCGATCGCTGCTTCGGCTGCTTCATCCCCCGGCTAACGCCCGCGCTTGCTGAGCCAGGAGCGGCCAGCGGTCGCTCGCGCTCGCGAAGACAGCCGCCCATGTCGCGCTGATGCGCCCATGGCCGGGGTCAAATCGCTCGGCGTGCCCGCAGGTGATGAGCTCATCGACCTGTGGTGCCGGGATCTTGACGACGAGCGTGCCCCTCCACGGGAACATGAATACCTTGCCGCCGGCGCACAGCGCTGTCGTTCCGAACATCTTCTTCTCCATGATCGAAGCGTCGCCGAGCAGCGCTGCCCGCTGGGACTGGCAGAACCGGCCGGCGTCGCTGTCGGGGATTGCGGTGGGCATTTGCTCAGCGCTCCGTGTGCTGCTTTAGCCCGTCGAGGATCGTGCGCTGGGTCTGGTGGAACTTGCGTCGAATCACGGGCATCATCAGGCGCGCGAGGAACCGCTTCGGCGTGAACAGGCTCTGGGCAGTTACCCGTGTTGCGCCGGACCCCTGTGGTTCGAGGCTGAAGCCGGTGCACCAGTCCGACACCATGCGCGAGAACCCACTGCTGTCCTGCTCGATGGTCCACATGATCGTGCGTGCCTCGTCGTATGCCGAGCACCGCTCCTGGGTGTTACCCGGCTTCCCCCCGATAAGGGCGCTGCAATTGCGCGTGCTGCCCAAGGCATGCGCGCCATCAATACGCGTAGCGAACGGATGCCACTCAACGTGTTCCGCGGGGTCCTGAATCGCTTCCCAGACCCTATCGACCGGTGCCTGCAGGATCGCCCGGTCCGTGACGTCTTCCATTGGCTGCACACCTTGCCTCGGACACGGGTCTCCTCAGCGTAACCGATCTACTTGCAAATCGCAAGCACAGCCTGCGCGACGGGGGTCGAGCCGACATTTTCGCCATCTCGCGGCCCCCGGGCGCGGATCGCGCTTTCACGGGCGCCCGGGAACGCCTCCCGGTGGGCGGGGCGTTCCTGCTCGATGCGATGAGCGCGGGCGCGGCGTCGCCGGCCTGGCCCGGGCACTCGCGCCAGCATGGTTTCCCGCCGCATGCGCCGGACCCTGGGTTGACAACTCTGTAAAGTCATTGCACGCTAGCGGTTAACACCACTGTCAACCACCAGCTGAGCAGCCGAGGATCAGATGCCCGAGCCCGAACGAACCCTGACAGGCGACCGAGATCCAGCGCAGCACCCCGCACACCCGTCGCAGCGCCGGCCGTGGTCGGCGGCGGGGTGGTGCTGCTCGGCGCGACCGGGATCCTGGTCGGCACCTTCTTCCTCAACTCGCTGTACCTGCAGGATGTCGCCGGTGCCTCGGCGCTGCGGGCGGGCCTGGAGTTCCTGCCCGTGATGGCGGTGATCGGGCTGGCCGCGCACCTCGCCTCGCGGCTGCTGCCGCGGGCGGGGTCGCGGATGCTGGCCGTCGCCGGGCTGGCGCTCATGGGCGGCGGAGCGCTTCTGCTGTCGGGGCTGTCCGCTCAGGCTGGCTACGTCACCGGGCTGCTGCCGGGCCTGTTGATCATCGGCGCCGGGACTGGCCTGGTCTTTCCCGCGGCATCGGTCACTGCAATGAGCGACGTCGCCGCCGGCCAGGCCGGGCTTGCGTCTGGCCTGCTGACCGCCGCGCATGAGATCGGCGCGGCGCTGGGGGTCGCGGTGTTCTCCGCGGTTGCCATCGCGGCCGGTGGCGGGCTGGCAGCCGGCTACCGGCATGGCTTCACCGTGGCAGCGGGCATCGCCGCCGGTCTCGCGCTCGTCAGCTTGCTGGTCATCCCGGCCGTGCGGCCAGCGCCCGGCGCCAGGGTGGCGGTGCACTGATGGCCGCGCAGCGGACCGCTGACCACCAGCGGGCGGTTGCGGAGCGGAACGTCGAGGCGATTCTCGATGCGGTCGAGGAACTGCTGGAGCGGCGGGGTCAGGCGAGCATCTCGGCGGTCGCCAAGCAGGCCGGAGAGACACGGGTCACGGTGTACTCCCACTTCCCGACCTGGGAGGCACTGCTGGAGGCGGCCGTAGAACGCGCGGTCCGCCAGACCATGACAGCGCTGCACGCCGCCAGCCCGGACGAAGGGCCGCCCGTCCAGGCGCTGGAGCGGATGCTCGCGGTGGCCTGGCGGCACCTGGCCCGCTACGCAGCGATGGCCCAGGCAGTCGCCGAACAGCTGAGCCCGGAGGCGGTGACCCGCACCCACCAGGCCGCGCACCAGACCCTCGGTGCGCTGGTGGAGCGCGGCCGTGCCGATGGCTCGTTCCGCACCGACCTGCCGCCCGGCTGGCTGGTCACGGCCTGCATCACCCTCATCCACGCCTGCGTGGAAGAGGTCCGCGCCGGCCGGATCGACGCCGGCGAGGCCGTTGGAGTCCTGACCGCCACCGTCCGCGACCTGTTCACCGGCCCCGGCCGAACCTGAACCGGCCCCTTCCCGGGGC
>WNFE01000831.1_pt1 | contig 31589 bp, 29 predicted proteins | sample 5400451 | NCBI WGS metagenome assembly WNFE01 (sample SAMN13153344, study PRJNA577476) | soil metagenome | isolation source: 200 cm saprolite under Douglas fir tree site 2 hole 2 | place: USA:California | collected 2015-04-18
TGGGAACAACGCGTTCGTCTTCGTTGACGCGAAAGGAACGAAGCGGGCCGGGCGCTACCAGATCATTCCGACCGCCGGCCTAGCGAGCCTCGACTCCGCTGCTGGTTCGAGGGCCGGGCCGAACTACTTGTTCGAAGAACTGCCGCGTCGCCTGGAGCGCGGCCCAGTCCAATTCCGGCTCTTCGTCCAGCTGGCGAACCCGGGTGACCAAACCAACGATGGGTCCATCGTGTGGCCTGACGATCGCAAGAGGGTGGAGCTGGGCACCATCAGCCTGACCATGGTGGCGGCGAACAATGACGAACTGCAACGGTCGCTTACGTTCAACCCGATCTACCTCACTGCCGGCATCGAGCTGTCCGACGATCCCGTGGTGCCGCTCCGCTCGGCGGTGTATGCCCTGTCGGTGGCGCATCGCCACTAGGTTTGGAGAAACCCCACAGGCGGCAATCCCGGGATAGGGAGACCGCGATGACCAGCGTTGCGCACCACGGGGGAGCCACGCTCGGCGGCCTCCGGCGGCTACGCTCGGGTCAGCTGAATCAAGGTGATCTCGGCCGGCGCGCCGAGCCGGAGCGGTGGGCCCCAGTAGCCCGTCCCCCGGCTCACATACAGCCACATCGCTTCCAGCCGGTGCAGCCCCGCCACGAACGGTTGAAACAGTCGCACGAGCAGGTTGAACGGGAAGTACTGCCCGCCGTGGGTGTGCCCCGAGAGTTGCAGGTCGAACCCGACCGCGCGGGCCGCAAACGCGCTCTTCGGCTGGTGTGCGAGCAACACGCGCACATCGCTCGCCGGCGCGCCGGCGACGGCGGCCGCGGGATCGGAAGCGTGGCCCGTCACCAGCCCGCTGGCCGACAGGTCCGTGACGCCGGCGAGCAGCAACCGCGCCGCCCCGCGACGGAGCAGGCGGTGCGCGTTCAGGAGCGCCCTGAACCCAAGGCGTTCGAGCTCGCGCACCCAGCCGGCCGCGTCCCAGTAATACTCGTGATTCCCGGTGACGAAGTACTTCCCGAGCGGCGCGCGCAGCGCCGCCAACGGAGCCACGTCGTGCCGCAGGGCGGGCGGGAACCCATCGGCCACGTCGCCCGTGAGCGCGATCACGTCGGGGCGCAGGCCGTTGGCGGTCGCGACGATTCGCTCCACGAAGGCGCGCTTGAGCGTCGGCCCCACGTGCAGATCCGAGAGCTGTACGATCCGCAGCCCCTCGAGATCCTCCGGGAGGCCCGCGATTGGCACGTCGACCGTTCGCACACGCGCTGGGCGTTGGGCACGCCAGGTCCCCGCCACCAGCACGGCCAGCGCGCTCCCGACCACGCCGACGCTGAACGCGCTTGGGCCCAGCCACGCCCGCAGGTGCAGCGCATCCCCGGCCAGCACGAACACGACCAAGAGCGACGACAGCCCCATCGCGCTGAACCCCGCCCACTCGAGCGCCGACGTGAGCCGCCCGCGCCGGACACGCCCGGCGAAGAAGGCCGCGAAGGGCGCCAAGGCGAGCAGCACGATGACGGCCCACCCTGCCGCCCGCCACCCCGCGGCGAGCGACGTGTGGGCCAAGAGGCGCTGCCCCACATACACGTGCAACAACGACCAGATGCCCGAAACGAGCAGCACGCGCTGGCCGACCCCTGAGCGCCACTTCATCGGTTCCTCGATCTCCGCCACCGGCTCAGTCGGCCGGGACTTGGGCCGGCCTAGGCTCGGGCGCGCCGGTCCACTGCTTGACCAGACGACCGACCCAACTGCCGAAATCGTCGAGGTAGGTGTACACCACTGGGACCACCACGAGCGTGAGCAAGGTGGACGTGATGAGGCCGCCGATCACCGCGTGCGCCATCGGTGCGCGGAACTCGGACCCTGCGCCGAGCGCCAGCGCCGTTGGGAGCATACCGAAGATCATGGCCAGCGTCGTCATCACGATCGGCCGCAACCGTAGCTCACCGGCGTCGATCAGCGCGTCGCGGCGCTCACGTCCCGCCGCGCGGGCCTTGTTCGCGAAGTCGATCAACAGGATCGCGTTCTTCGTCACGAGCCCCATCAGCATGATCACGCCGATCATGCTCATGATGTTGAACGTGCCGCGCGTCAGCATCAATCCCAGCATCACCCCGATCAGGGAGAGGGGGAGCGACAACATGATCGCCAGCGGCTGCAGGAAGCTGCCGAACTGCGACGCGAGGATCAGATAGATGAACACCACCGCCAGCGTGAGCGACTCCAGGATGTAGCCCACCGTCTCGATGAAGTCCTTCGACTCGCCGCCGAAGTCGAAGCGATACCCTGGAGGCAGCGCGAGCTTGGTGAGCCGCGCCTGCACGTCCGTCGTCACATCGGTGAGCGGCCGGCCTTGATAGTTGCCTTCAATCGTAGCCACGCGCTCCAAGTTCAGCCGCTTGATCTCGTTGGGTGCAGCCGAAAGCCGGATCGTCGCCACCTGCGCGAGCGGCACCATTACGGGGACCCCCGTCCGGCGATCGACCTGGCTCGAGGCCAACGGGATCCTTGCGATGTCGCTCTCGGTCTGACGTGCCTCGGGCGCGAGCCGCACGACGACGTCGTGCGCGAGCCCCGTCTCATCTTCCCACGTGCCCGCCTTCTCGCCCGCGAGCACCGGTCGCAGAGCGGTCCCGACCGCTCCAACTGAGAGACCGATGTCGGCCGCCAGGTCGCGGTTCACGTCCACGGCGAATTCGGGCTTCCGTCCCTCGAGGCTCGAGCGCAAGTCGACGAGCCCTGGAACGTCCCGGATCGCTCGCAGCGTGTGGTCGGAGATCTCCTGCAGGCGCACCAACTCCGGGCCCTCGAGATTCAGCTGGATCGGCGCCTGGCTGCCGCCCGCGGCGCCGAGTTGCACGATCCGCGCCGTCACCCCCTGGAACCGGGGGAGCACCTTGCGGAGATCGGCTTCGAGGTCCTGCTGGGTGCGTTGACGCGTGCTTTTCGGGGTCAGCTTCACGTAGATCTGCCCCTTGTTGACCGCCTCGTTCTGCTGGGCGCCGCCGATCGTCGTATAGGCGAGCGCCACTTCGGGCTGCGCCATGACGTAGCGCGAGATCTCGAGCGCCTTGTCGGACGTGTATGCGATCGACGACCCGACCGCCGTTTCGATCGACAGCGCGGTCTGCTCGTTGTCGGAATTCGGCATGAACTGCCCACCCACGAGGCCGAGCCAGAACAGACTCATCGCCGCCACGAACGCGAGCACGGCGATGCCCATCGTGGCAAGCCGGTGGTCGAGTGCCCAGGCGATCACCCCGCGGTAGCGCTGCCCCAGCCCGTGGAACGAGTCGTTGAACCGCACGAGGGCGCGTCCGATCGGCCCCCGCTGCGCCCCGCCTTCGGCCTGCGGATCGTACCACAGCGACGACAGCATCGGGTCGAGCGTGAACGACACGAACAGCGACACGAGCACGGCGAACGCGACCGTGATCCCGAAGGGGAAGAAGAACCGTCCCACGATCCCCTTCATGAACGCCACCGGAATGAACACCGCGATCACCGAGAACGTGGTCGCGAGCACGGCGAAACCGATCTCGGCCGTCCCGCGCCGCGCCGCGGTGTAGTGGTCCTCTCCCCGCTCCACGTGCCGCACGATGTTCTCCCGCACCACGATCGCGTCGTCGATCAGGATCCCGATCGCGAGCGACAGCGCCATCAGCGTCATGATGTTCAGCGTAAAGCCGAACGCGTAGATCGCGAGGAACGAGGCGATAACCGACACCGGTAACGTCAACCCCGTGATGACGGTCGAGCGCCACGAGTTCAGGAACAGGAACACGATCAGCACGGTGAGGAAGGCGCCTTCGATCAGCGTCTTCTGCACGTCGTCCACCGAGTTGCGGATCCAGGTCGAATTGTCCTGGATGGTGGCGAGGCTTACCCCGTGTGGCAGCGTCCGGTTGAGCTCGCCCATCATCAGTCTCACGCCATCGGCCACTTCCACGGTGTTCGCCCCGGAGGTCTTGCGGACCTCGAGGGCGACGGCGCGCGTGCCATTCACGTAGGCGGCGTCGCGCTCCTCCTTCTGCGCGTCCTCGATCCGCGCGATCTGGCCCAGGCGCACCGGGATGCCGCCCCGGGTGGTCACGATCAGCTTGGCGAAGTCCTGCGGGTCGCGGATTTTTCCCGCGACGCGCACCAACTGTTCCGCGCTCCCGCGCTCGACCCGGCCGGCCGGCACGTCACCGTTCTCGCGCTGGACCGCGCTCGCCACCATGTCGGGCGAGACCCCGAGGGCGTTCATCCGGTCGGGGAGCAGCAGCACGTGGATCTCGCGCTTGAGCCCGCCGACCAACGACACGTTGCCCACGCCGGAGATGTTCTCGATCCGCCGGCTCACCACCTCGTCGGCGAGCCGCGTCAGGTCGCGCAGGGCCCAGTCTGGCCCTTGCACCGAGAGCACGAAGATCGGCTGGTCGGACGGATTGGCTCGCGAGATCACCGGGGGGTCGATGTCCTTGGGCAGATCCTGGCGGATGCCGTCGATCTTGGCGCGCACGTCCGCCTGGGCATCCATCACCTTGGTGCCCAGGTTGAACTGCACGAAGATGGTCGAGAATCCTTCGGTTGAAGTCGATTGGATCTGCTTCACGCCCTCGACCGTGTTCACCGACTCCTCGATCTTCTTCGTGACCTCGCGCTCAACGGATTCCGGGCTCGCGCCGGTGTACCGCGTCTGGATCACGAGGAAGGGGAATGCGACGTCCGGGAACTGATCGATGTTCAGCCGCCGGTACGAGAACAGCCCCAGCACCACGAGCGCCAGCATCATCATGGTGGCGAGGACGGGCCGCTTAATGGAGAGATCGCTCAGGAACACGGGCTCAGCCCTCCCGGCCCGCGATCGTGACCGCCTGGCCCGGCTCGAGTCCGCTCACGGGTCCGGCGATGACCGTCTCACCGCCGCTCAGGCCGGTGCTGATCTCGACGAGCGAAGCCTGCTCGTCGGTCGCGCCGACGGCGACCTCGCGCCGGGCGATGCGCCCGCCGTCGACCACGAGCACGTATGTCTTGCCGCCCGCGTCACTGCGCACCGCGCTCGCGGGGACGGCCACCGCGCCTTTGACCTGGCGCAGCACGACCCGCCCGGAGGCGAACAACCCGCCGACCAGCCGGCCACCACGGTTCGCGACCGTCACGTACACCTTCACCTGTCGCGTCGCTGCGTCGACGGTGGCGTTGACGCGGGCGACCCGACCAGCCAGGCCCGGATCAGTCACGCCGGTCACGGCGAGCAGCACCGCTGCCCCCTGCCGCACGTCTCCCACGTATTCGCTCGGCACCGTGGCCTCGAACTCGAGCTCGCTCGTGTTGACGAGCTGGAACAGCAAGTCGCCGTCCTTGACGCGGTCCCCCGAATCGACGCCTCGCTGGCTGATCACCCCGCTCACGGGCGCCCGCACCGTCGCCTCGTCGAGGTGCTTCTTCGCCTCGGCCTCGCGCGCCTCTGCGGCGCGCAGCGTGACCTCGGCGTTCTCGACGTCGCGCGGGGCGACCGCGCCTTCCTTGAAAAGGTTCTGCATCCGCTCGTAGTCTGAGGCAGCGAGCCGGCGCTCCGCCTGCGCCGAGAGCGCGGCGGGCTCGAGGGCGCTGGCGCGGAAGCGCGCCAGGGCCTGCCCCTGACGCACCGCTTCTCCCTCCTTGACGAGCACCGCCTCCACCACCTCGGCGATGGGCGCCGCGATCCGGATCGAGAGCGATGGCTTGAGCGTGCCCGAGACTGGGAGGCCGGCGATCAAGTCGGCCCGCGCGGCGCGCGCCACGTCGCTCGCGCCGAGCACCGTGACGGACCCCGAGTCCGCGGCCCGCGCCGCGCGCGGCGCGGCACCCACCCGCTCCGGACGGCGCACCGCGAGCACGGCGATCAGAGCCACGCCCGCCAGCGCGCCCAGGATGATGTAGCGCTTCATTGCTGTGCGTCCTTCAGGTTGGAGGCTTGGGCCAGGTGCTCGATCGGCTGCTGGACGACCGGGACCGGACGCCCCAGGGCGCGCTCGAGCTGCGCCAGCGCGACGAAGTAGTCCCGTGTCGCCTGCACCTCGTTTACCGCCGCCTGCTGCGCGGCGACCCGCGCATCGGATACCTCGAGCTGCGTCGCCATGCCATTGGTGTAGCGCACCCCGGCGAGATAATGCGCTCGCTGGGCTTGGCGTACCGTCCCCCGCCGCGCCACCAAGAGGGCGCGGGTGCGCGCGACCTCGGCTTTCGCTTGCGCGACGTCGAGCTCCACTTGGCGCTGCAGCGAGTCGCGCTGGGCCTCTGCCCGCAGCACGGCCGCACGGGCTTGCTCGACCGCCCCGGTCGTGCGGTAGCCGTTGAAGATCGGGAACGACAGCTTGAGTTCGCCGTTCCAGCCGCGCCGGAACTGGTCGCCCGACCCTGGGAAGACGCTCTGCGGAAACGCCTGCTCGTTGTACGTGGTCGTCGCCTGGAGGGTGGGCCAACGATCCGCGCGGGACACCTTGAAGAGTTGCTCCTGCTGCACGACGTTCGCATCCGCCGCCGCGAGGGCCGGCCGATTGGGAGCCGGGAGGGAGTCGGTCGCGAGCACCGGGACGGTCCCGTCCGGCGAGTCGAGCGGGGTGGCGAGCACGAGGGGCTGGGTCGCAGGAACATTGAGGACCCGCTTGAGGTCGAGCACGGCGAGGTCGTAGCCGTTGCGCGCCTGCACGAGCGGTGGCTCTTGGTTCGCGGCGTCCACTTCGGCGCGCAGGAGGTCATACTCGGCTCGGGTGCCGGCTTGCTGGAACAACCGCACCTGGTGGAGCTGCTGGCGCGCCTGGTCCAGGTTGTCAGCGGCAATCGTGAGGAGCCGGCTCTGGAGCAGGGCATTCCAGTAACTCTGCTTGACCCGGAACGCGATCCCGGCCGCCGTCTCCGCCTGATTCAGCGACGCGATCTGGCGAAACGCCTTCGCCGCCGCGAGCCCCGCGCCCACCTTACCGCCCTCCCACAGGAGCTGCGTCGCCTGCAGCTGCACGTTCCATGTGTTGGGCGCACCGAACGGCGTGTGCTGGAACAGCTTGGTGAAGGAGCTCGTGTCCGACCCGCCGAGCCCCTGGTAGATCGAGGCGAATTGCCGGGTGTAGAGGACCGAGCCGGTGATCTGGGGCAGGGCCGAGGAGAAGGCCACACGCACCTGACCGTTCGCGTCGAGCACGCCCGCACGGGCGACGCGCATGGCGAAGCTTTGGTCGAGCGCTCGGTCGACGGCTTCGGTCAAGGTCAGCCGCAGCGTGTCGGGCGGCGTCTGCGTTGCCGCCGGCGCCGGTGCCGCGGCGAAGACGGCAGCCAAGGTCTGGGTGACGACGATCAAGCGGTTCATCCGCCCTCCTGCGGGCGCGCCGCGAGCCCAGCGAGCACGAGGGTGAGTCGTTTGCGCAATTCGTCTTTGAGGGGAAACGGCGGCACTGCCGACTCGAGCCACATCATGATGGTCCCGTGGTACACATCGGCGAGGACGTGGTGCATGCGCTCCGGTGGGACGTCGCGCCGCAGCTCGCCCGTCGCCTGGAGCTGACGCACTACGTGCACCCCCATCTCGTCCCACCGCCGGCACACCGGATCGGCGGGGTCGTGCTGACAGCGGGCCCACTCCAACGCCATGTGCTTGGAGAGCTCCCGGTCCTCTTCGTAGAATGTTGCGAACTGGACGAAGACGTCGCGCACCTTCTCCCACGCTGCCACGCCGCGCCCGAAGATGTCGCCGATCTTCTCCTCGGCCTCGGCGACCCACTGTTCCGAGAGGTAGCCGAACACGGCTTCTTTGCGGGGGAAGTAGTTGAAGAACGTGCCCTTGGCGACGTCCGCCCGCTCGCAGATCTCCTCGACCGTCGTGGCCGCGACGCCGTGTTTGCGAAACAAGGCGAAAGCGGCCTCCACGATGCGCTCCTTCGTCTCTTCCTTCTTGCGCTCGCGGCGGGAAACTTCAATTTCTGGAGTCACTTAGCACCCTATACCGAGACCAAGAGTGACTGCGGTCATTATTGGAGCGAGGACAATATTGACCGCACGCCACTACGTCAAGCCTGCTCCGGAAGTTTCGTCCCGCGATCTTGAAGCCGCCGTGAAGCGATGCTGAACCGCTCCCACCGAACGCCGGTAGCGGCGAGACGCCCGTGGTCGCGAGGAAGGAAGCGCGCAGCGCGAATGCAGCCCGGGACGCGATTCGCGCGCGGGGCGCTGCGGCGGATGTGTTAGAAGCTCACGGCTTTGCGAATGGTGACACCCCAGCGGCTGCCCGTGAACCCGGTCCCGAACCGATAGCCCACCCCAAACTCCCCCACGTCGCCGCGCACGGCGCGCGTCGGCCCGAGCCGCAGCGCGACCCCCACGTCGCCCCCGAGCCGCTGCGGGTCCCCGGCGTACCACGCGCCACCATAGTCGAGGAACGGGGCCACACCGACCGCCAGGAGGCCCCACACCTCGTCCGCGACGAGGATGCGATCTTCCAGGGCGAGCCACATCATGCGCGTGCCGGTGAATTCGTGGATGCCGAAGATGCGGGGGCCGTTCCGCGTCGCCCACAGGTCGAATTCGCTGCCCGGCTTGGGCCGGCGCAGGGCCGCGCCCTCGAAGTGAAGAATCAGGGTGTGACTCGACAGGTTCTGGCTCGCGACCGTCAGTCCACCGGAGACGCGCCCCGAGTCCGGTGCCCCCGCGGTGAACACGCCGTTCCCCGCCACGCGCAGCACGGCGAACCCGCCGGGCCAGAGCGCCGAGACCCGGCCGCTCACTTCGGTACCCACGCCCGCTTGGTCCGACGGGTACCCCCACGCCCGCGGCGCTGCCCACACCCCAATGTGGAACAGCTGCGAGACGTTCACGTCCTCGCGCCGCGCGTATGAGTTGAACCGCTCGAGCACCTGGTAGCGCACGTGCGCGAGGTCGAGCCCGGTGCCCACCGTGCCGAACACCGAGCGCGGAATCACGCTCGCCGATTGGGGGGCGAAGTCCTCGCGGCGCCACTGACCGGCGAGCCACAGCCGCCGGTAGTCCTGCGTGGTGGCGTGGGGGGCGAAACCCGCCATCGCGCCGAAGCGCAGCGCCCGGCGCGCCAAGCTGTCGAAGAGCGTGCCGTTCCGGAACCGGAGCACGCGCTCCGACGCCGCCTCGCCGTCGGTCGAGAGCGTGCGGTCGGCGGCGGTCTCGTAGAACGGCACGCCCAGTTGCCAGAACCCGGCCTTACCGTCGGATTTGGCGTTGTACTCGGCGCCGAGGCGGGTGCGGCGCCCGAGGAAGTGGGGGCTCCAGTACCGCAAGTCGACGATGCGGCGATCGGGGGTGCGGTTGTACACCGCCGTGAACGAGGTCGCGGTCCCGAACAGGTTCTCCTCCACGAGGCCGACGAGCCACGTCGCGTCGCCGCCCGCCGACGAATACCCGAGCTGCGGCTTGGTGCTCCAACCGTCGGTCGTGGCTACGCGCACCGCCAGGCGGTGGTCCAGCCGCGTCGTGTCGATCCGCACGCGGCTGAACACGCTCAAGCCCCGCAGGGCCCGCTCGCTCTCCGCGACGCGGGCCGAGTCGTAGGGATCCCCAGGGTTGACGAATAGGGCGCCGCGGATCACGCTCGCCCGCGTGCGCGCGTGCAGCCGGTTCACGAGGCGGGCCAGGAACCCGGGGGCATCGCCGTCCGGCACGTCGAAGATGTTGCGGTTGACGACGACGATCGTGTCGATCGTCGGCGGGGACGACTGGGCAAGTCAATGCGCTGGCGCAGCGAGTAGGTCGCGTGGCGAGCGGGGTCGTTCCATTGCGTGAAGTACAACGTCGCGTCGACCCGCCCGGCGATGTGGCGCAGGCCGCGGGTCGCCAACAGGAACGTGCCACGTACCGAGTCCGGCTTGAGCGGCCGGCAGAAGCACGTCACCGTGGCGTAGGCGGGGATGCGCGCGGGCGGCGGTCCGAGCGGGTACGGCACATTGGACCGGAGGTCGCGGGCGCGCCCCAAGTCGAGCGCCAACGTGATCGAGTACTCGGCCCCCACGCCGACGCCGGGATTGAAGTCGTAGCGGGCGATCCCCACGTCGCCGCCCCCGTGCGTGGTGTCGAGCGAGAGCCGGGCGAGCGTGAGCTTCGCATCCTCCGCGGTAGCGATCCGCCCGTGCCATTCCCAGTGGGCGTACGACTGAAGGCCGAGCGTATCATCGCGCCGCGTCGTCGGGTCGCACGCCGCGAGCCACACGAGCAGCCACGAGACTGGGAGCATGGGGCGAAGGGCGTCGCGGAGCATGGTCACGAATAGGGCTGAGAAAGCTAACACCCGGTGCGATGGGGTCCCATCTGTCCGCGCTCGACCGGGGGACGCGACACGTGGGGCACGGGGTCGGTCCCGCGCGCCGCTAATACTGGCCCAGGTAGCGTTGCTGTTCCCACTCACTCACCTGCCCGATGTATTCCTGCCACTCCTTCTGCTTCGCCTCCACGAAGCGCTCGTAGATGTGCGGGCCGAGCGCCTCACGGACGACGTCGTCCTTCTCGAGCATTTCGAGCGCCTCGTGGAGATCGCGCGGTAATTCGTCGATGCGGTGGTGACGCCGCTCGCGGAAGCTCATTGTGAAGATGTTCTTGTTTACCGGCTCGGGCGGCTCGAGCCGCTGCGTGACGCCGTCGAGCCCGGCCGCGAGCTGCACCGCGAGCGCCAGGTAGGGACTGGCGGAGGGATCGGGCATGCGGAGCTCGCAGCGCGTGCCGATGCCGCGGCGGTCCGGAATCCGAATGAGGGGCGAGCGATTGCGCATCGACCACGCCACGTTGGTCGGCGCCTCGTAGCCCGGCACCAGCCGCTTGTAGCTGTTGACCAGCGGATTCGTCACCGCGCAAAACCCGCACGCGTGCTTGAGCAGCCCCCCGATGTAGTGCAACGCCACCTCGGACAGCTCCCACTTTCCTTCGGGATCATGGAAGGCGTTCTTGCCGCTCTTGAACAGCGACTGATGGGTATGCATCCCCGAGCCGTTCTGGCCGAAGATCGGCTTGGGCATGAACGTCGCGAGGAACCCGTGACGGTAGGCCACGTTCCGGACGATGAACCGGAACGTGGCCAGGTTGTCCGCCGTCTCGAGTGCGGGGGTGTAGCGGAAGTCGATCTCATGCTGGCCCGGGGCCACCTCGTGGTGGCCGGCCTCTACTTCGAAGCCCATCGACACCAAATCCCGCACGATGAGGCGCCGGATCTCCTCCGCCCGGTCGACGGGCGTCTGATCGAAGTAGCCGCCGTGATCGTGGGTCTCGGTCGTGGGCTCGCCGCTGTGGTCGAGCTGGAAGATGAAAAACTCCGCCTCGACTCCCGCCATGAGCTCGTAGCCCTGCGTCTGGGCGGCCGCGATCTGACGCTTCAGGGCCTGGCGCGTGCACCCCGCGAACGATGATCCGTCGGGGTTGTAGATGTCGCAGATGAGCCGGGCGACCTTGCCACCTTCGTCGTCGTACGGGAGGATCCGGAACGTCTCGAGATCGGGCTTCAACACCATGTCCGACTCCTCGATCCGCACGAACCCTTCGATCGACGAGCCGTCGAACATCACGTCACCCTCGAGCGCCTTCTCGAATTGGCTCTCGGGCACCTCGACGTTCTTGTTGAGGCCGAGAATGTCCGTGAACTGGAGCCGGAGAAAGCTGACCCCCTGTTTCTTGCAGAGATCGAGGAGATCGCGTTTCGTGGCACCGGTGGTTTTCGGGGCAGTGGTGGCCATGGCTCAATGATACCGTGACGGCGAGACGGGCAGTAAAGGGCGGCAACGGGTTGACTGCCGCCCATTGCCGCCCTTGGTCGCGTGCTAGCGCTTCAGCTCAGACGTCGTAGTAGAGGAAGAACTCATACGGATGCGGCCGCAGCGCCACGGGATCGATCTCCTTGGCGCGCTTATACCCGAGCCACGTCTCGATCAGGTCGGGCGTGAATACCCCGCCCTCGAGCAGGAAGGCGTGATCCGCCTCGAGCGCCGCCAACGATTCCCCGAGCGACCCCGGCGTGTTCTTGACGTGCTTGCGCTCCTCCGGCTCCAAGTCGTACAGGTCGACGTCCATCGGCTTGGGCGGCTCGATCTTGTTCTTGATGCCGTCCAGGCCCGCCATCAAGAGCGCGGCGAAGGTCAGGTACGGGTTCGCCGACGGGTCGGGTGCCCGGAACTCGATGCGCTTCGCCTTCGGCGACTTGGAGTACACCGGGATGCGGCAGATCGCGGAGCGATTGCGCTGCGAGTAGATCAGGTTGATCGGGGCCTCGTAGCCCGGTACCAGCCGCCGATAGCTGTTGGTTGTCGGCGCGGCGAACGCGAGCAGGGCCGGGGCGTGCTTGATCAGCCCGCCGATGTACCAGCGCGCCGTGTCCGAGATCAGCCCGTAACCGTTGGCGTCGAAGAACAGGGGCTTCGTGTCCTGCCACAGGCTCATATGGACGTGCATCCCGGAGCCGTTGTCGCCGAACATCGGCTTCGGCATGAACGTCGCCGTGTAGCCGGCCTGGTGGCAGATGTTCTTCACAATGTACTTGTACATCATCAACTGGTCGCCCATGCGGGTGAGCGTCTTGAACCGCATGTCGATTTCCGTCTGCCCCGCCGTGCCCACCTCGTGGTGATGCACCTCGACGTCGATCCCCGAAGCCATCATCGCGAGCATGATCTTGGAGCGCAGGTCCTGGAGCCGGTCGACGGGCGGCACCGGGAAATAGCCCTCCTTGTGGCGCGGGCGGTGGGCCTGGTTCGGGGAGCCGTTGGCGCCCGAGTTCCAGATGCCTTCTTCGGAATCGATGTAGTAGTACCCCTCGTGCGCGTTCTGATCGAAGCGCGCCGAGTTGAAGATGTAGAACTCGGCTTCCGGCCCGTAGTACGCGGTGGTCGCGATCCCCGTCTTCACGAGGTATTGCTCCGCCTTCTGAGCCACGTAGCGCGGATCCCGCGAGTAGCGCGCCCCCGTTACGGGGTCCACGACATCGCACGTGAGGGACAAGGTCGGCACCTGGAGGCACGGATCGACGAAGGCACTCGCCGGATCCGGGAAGAGCAGCATGTCACTCTCGTTGATCGCCTGGAACCCCCGGATCGACGAGCCGTCGAACCCGATCCCCTCCTTGAACAGCTCCTCCGTCAACTCCTTGAGCGGGAGCGAAAAGTGCTGCCAGGTGCCGGGCAGGTCGGTGAAGCGCACGTCCACTACCTGCACCCCGGCGTCCTTGGCCTTACGGATCACGTCGGCGGGTGTCGCGCTCGTCCCAGGCTTGCCCGCCTGCGGGGTGGTGGTGGACTGCAACGTCGCGGTCATGGGGTCGCTCCTCGAGAGGCTCGGGTTACTCGCGGACGCGCACGGTTGATGCCACGAACGACGAGCACCCCGCCGGGGGTTGGGGCAGCCGGGCGCTGGTGGACGGCGCGCGCGAACGTACGGCAGGCATGCGGGAACCTATCCGGGGTGTTGTACGGTGTCAACCGTTCCGTGTCATCGACGCAACGATCGGGAATCGCGGACTGATCTGCGTCGCCACAATACGCGCGCATGACAGCGGGACTGTGCGAATGCTGCACAGTTTCCCAAACGTCGGTCAGCCGTCCAGTGCCGCAACGAAGTGCCACAACTCGACGGCCGAAAATTCACCGAAGCGGTCCTGGATCTCGCGCTCCGACCACTCGAGGAAAATCCAGCTCGTCGTCCGGCGTCGCTCGCCGCTCGCGAAGTGCAGGCGGCCACGCACGGCTCCCGCTCCCACGTCGGAGTCGGGCTGGATTTCAAGGAACACCTCCCAGTGCTCGTCGCCGCGCTTGAGCTCGCCCATATGCTTGGCGCGGTCCTGACCGGGAAAGGCGGCGCTCACGATTCGGCCCGCAGAAGACTCACCCCGATACACTACGCTCACCCGCCGATTCCTGCTAGTTAGATTGCCGCTCTCATGAACTGTCATGCCTGCGGTACGGCACTCGCGCCTACGGCGCGGTTCTGCCACAAGTGCGGTGCGCAAGTGGGGGGCACCCAGGCCGGCGGGTGGCGAGCCGGCTTGCCATGGGGCGTCGCCGGTCTCGCGTTGGGTGCGCTGATCGCGGTCGTCGGGCTGCGGCTCGGCGCCGCCCGAGCCCAGAGTGGGGACGAACCCTCGCCCCCTTCGGCAGGCGCCGGGCTCCGCGCGCCCGACATCTCGCAGCTGTCGCCCGAAGAACGCGCCACCCGGCTCTACAACCGGGTGATGCGACTCCACTCCCAGGGCCAGGCCGACAGCGCCGAGCTCTTCCTCCCGATGGCGCGGCAGGCGTACGCCATGCTGCCGGCGCTCGACGTAGACGCCCGCTACCACATCGGGGTGCTCGCGCTGACGGCCGGCGATGCCACCGCTGCGCTCGCCCAAGCCGATACGATCCGGCGCGCCGCGCCCACGCATCTCTTCGCCTTCATGTTGCGGGCGCGAGCACTGGAGCTGCGGCACGATACGGCGGGGGCACTCCGCGCCTATCGCGAATTCCTGGTGCACGAGGCCGCCGAGCGCGCGCGTCAGCGGCCGGAGTACGCCGACCACGCCGAGAACCTCGACGGCTTCCATGGGCAAGCGACCGCGGCAACCCGTGGTCGGGGGGACGCGCGTGGGCGCTGAGACCCCGCGGGCCATCCACCTCGCCCACAGCCCGGATGCCGACGACGCATTCATGTTCTGGGCGCTCGCCGCCGGGCGCATCGACACCGCCGGGCGGCGCTACATCCACGAGCTCGCCGACATCGAGTCGCTGAACCGGCGCGCGCTCAAGGGTGAGCTCGACGTGACGGCGGTGTCGTTCCACGCCTACGCCTACCTCGCGGATCGCTACGCGCTGCTGGCGCACGGGGCGAGTTTCGGCGACCGCTACGGGCCGCGCATCGTGGCACGCCTCCCCCGGCCGGGCGATCCGCAGGCGGCGCTCGCCGCGCGCGATCTGAAGATCGCCGTCCCCGGCGAGCTGACGACTGCGTTTCTCACGCTCCGATTATTCCAACCCGCGGCGCAGCACGTGGTCGTGCCGTTCGACCAGATCGAGGCGTACGTGGCCGCGGGTCGGGCGGACGCGGGGCTGTTGATCCACGAAGGCCAGCTCACCTACGCCGATCGCGGCCTGCACCTGTGGGTCGACCTGGGCGAATGGTGGTATCGCGAGACCGGGCTGCCGCTCCCGCTCGGGGGCAACGCGGTGCGTCGGGACCTCGGGCCAGCCCTGATGGGCTCCATCGCCCGCGACCTCAAGGCCAGCATTCAATACGGGCTCGCGCATCGCGCCGAGGCCCTCGCGCACGCCCAGGCCTATAGCCGCGGCCTCGACGACGCCGGCACAGATCGCTTCGTCGGGATGTACGTGAATGCCTACACCGTCGACTACGGAGCGATCGGCCGCCGCGCGCTCAGCGAGCTCTTCGCCCGGGCGCATCGCGCCGGCTTGGTTCCCGGCCTCGTCGATCTCGCGTTCGTCGCCGCCGCCTGAGACGCGCCCCGCCGCCGGGGCTATCCAGACGGACCGCGCGGCACCATTTTCCGAGGGAATCGTCGAAGGAGTCGCAGCGTGGCCGACATGGCGGGACCGGTCCAGATCCTGGTGGTGGATGACGAAGAGCCGATCCGGAACGCCCTCAAGAAGTTCCTCACCCAGCAGCAGTTCGAGGTGTACGCCGCCGGCTCTGGCGACGAGGCCTTGCAGCAACTCAAGCGCCACCGCATCGCGCTGATGTTGTGCGACATCCGCATGCCGGGCACGAGCGGCGTCGATCTCGTGCCCGACGCCCTCGAGATCGAACCCGAGCTCGCGATCCTCATGCTCACGGCCGTGAACGACGCCACGAGCGCCGCGCTGTGCATGCAGCGCGGCGCCATGGACTATCTCACCAAGCCGATCGAGCTCGCGGACCTCGGCCGGGCCGTGCAACGGGCCCTGAAACGGCGCGAAATGCTGCTCGAGAACCGCCAGCTCAACCAGTGGCTCAAGGAAGAAGTGACGACGCGCACCGCCGAGGTGCAGCGCGAACGCATGAAACTCGAGCGGCTGTCGATCGCGACGCTCGAGGCCCTCGTCAATGCGCTCGAGGCCAAGGACCCCTACATGCGGGGCCACTCGGCACGGGTCGCCGACCTCTCGGCCACGGTCGCGCACCAACTCGGCATGTCCGACGAGCTGGTCGAGACCGTCCGGGTCGCGGGCCGGCTGCACGACATCGGTAAGATCGGCACCCGGGAATCGGTGCTGAACAAACAGGGGACGCTCACTCCGGACGAGTTCGAACACGTCAAGCAGCACGTGGTCATCGGCTCGCAGATCCTCGCTCCCCTGATACACCTTGGCGACATCATCCCGGCAGTGCGCCATCACCACGAGCGGTTCGATGGCACCGGCTACCCGGACGGCTTGCGGGGCGAGGAGATCCCGCTGAGCGCGCGGATCATCGGGGCGGCCGAGGTCTACGACGCCCTCACCACGTCGCGGGCCTATCAGGAGAAGATGACCCCCGAGCAGGCGACCGCGCGGATTGCCGATCTTTCGGGTACGGTGCTCGACCCGAAGGTGTTCGAAGCGCTGTCCGCGATCGTGGCGCGGCGTCACACCCTGGTCTTCCTGGACGAGAGCGCCGGCCCCACGGACTGAGCCCGCGCTGTGCTGATCGCCGTCACGGGGGCCACGGGATTCGTGGGACGTCACGTCGCGCGCTTGCTCGCGTCCCGCGGCCACGGGGTCCGCGCGCTCGTCCGAAGCACCGCCCGCCGTTCCGGGGCGCTCGCCGGGTTCACCGTGGAGACCGTCACCGGCGACTTGGCGGATGCGACGGCGCTCGCCGCGCTCGCCCGCGGTGCCGATGCCCTCATCCACCTCGTGGGAATCATTACCGAAGCGGGCGCGGCGACCTTCGAGGCGGTGCACGTCGCGGGCACGGGCCGCCTGCTCGCCGCGGCGGCGGACGCCCGGGTCCGACGCTTCGTGCACATGAGCGCCGTGGGTGCGCGCGACCAGCCGGGGGCGACCCCCTATCACCGCAGCAAATGGCGCGGGGAAGAGTTGGTCCGCCGCTCGGGCATTGCCTCCGTCATCTTCCGGCCGTCCATCATCAGCGGCCCCGAGAGCGCTCCCATCCGCACGCTCGCCCGACTGCATCGCTGGTCGCCGCTCGTGCCCGTGTTCGGGGATGGTCGGTTTCCCACGCAGCCCGTCTGGATCGAGGACGTCGCCCTCGCCTTCGCGCTCGCCGCGGAGGATGCGGCGTTCACCGGGGCGTTCGAACTCGGCGGCCCCGCCGCCCTCAGCTACGAGGCGTTCCTGCTGGCGATCGGCCGCGCCACCGGCCATCCCCGCCCGCTCGTGCACGTGCCGCTCGCCCTCGTGCGGGCCGCGGCCGGTGTGTTCGACCTCGTGGGGCCGCGCGCACCGCTCACGAGCGATCAGCTGCAGATGCTGGTCGAGGGGAGCGCCACGCCGGCGAACGCGATCGAGTCGACGTTCGGTATTCGCCCCCTTCCCTTCGAAGAGGGGCTCATGCGATTCCTGCGATCGGAGGACGGATGACGGCCGCCGCGTGGGGCGCCGTCCTCGTGGGAACGCTCGGCAGCGGCGTCCCCGCCCCCGCCGCAGCGCAGAGTGGCGCGCGCGACTCCGTGGTATACGTGCTCGCGCCCACGAGCCGCTTCGAGGTGAAGACGGGCACGGCAGGGCTCTTCGGATTCGCGGGTCACGAGCATCTCGTCCGCGCGCAACACCCGTCCGGGCGCATCATCTATCGCCCCAACAGCCCCGCGGACTCGCGGGTCGAGATCGTCGTCGCGGCCGAGAGCCTCGAGGTGCTCACCCCACCGGATACGGCCGAAATTCGCAAGGTGACCGAGGCGATGCGGACCGAGATCCTCCGCGTCGATCGCTATCCGGTCATCCGGTTCGCCTCCACGACCGTCACACCAACGAGCGAAGGGCTCCGCGTGCAGGGTCAACTCACGCTCGTCGGCGCGACGCGCGACGTGGCCGCCGAGCTGCGCCTGGACATCGCGGCGGATACGCTTCGGGCGACCGGCCGTTTCTCGGTGAAACAGACTGATTTCGGGATCAGGCCCTATCGGGGCGGGCCAGGCGGGACAGTGCGAGTGGCCGACCGCGTGATCATCGAGCTCGAGGCGGTGGGGCTCCGCGCGCCGGACCCCTGAAGTCACCTCCCAAAAAAACCAGACCCGGGGCTTACAACTCCCCGGGCTGGCGGTCGGGCGAAGTGGCCGTCACACTTCGGCCGCGACCCTTTACATGATCTTCCTGATGCTGTACGCGCGGCGTTCGACAGATGTTTCGAGCGAGACGGCGTGCCGTCCTGCGCGTTCCACACCATTTGATGCACTGACCCCGCGGTTGGTTGCGCCGGCGCTCGAGCGGACGTGCTCGCCGAAGCGCACCGCCCCGCGACCCAACCGGGTCCAACACTGTGACCGGCGTCACCAGACCGCGTCGGCCGGAGGCCCCGCAGGTCGGGGGCCCTAGGACTGGCCCCAACGTAGGATGCGGCGAAAGGCCAGAAGCTTCGGAAACTGCGGCCTAACGGACCAGGTCGCAAAACGCTATGTTCTGATCCGGCCACACGTTGCACCCGGGGCACAACCCCTGCCCTAGGGTGCAGGCAGCCACCGACCACGCTCCATATTGGAGACAGGGCATGCCGGTTTCGCGCCTCAAGTTCGAATCGCTACCTCACGCGATCTTCCTCCAGCGCGTGTCCGGTCCCCAGGCCGCCACCACGCTCGAGGCGCGCCTCGGACAGGGCGCCTTCCTGGCGTTGCGGTTGGTGGACCTGCTTGCGCGCGACCGCGCGGCGGTCTCCGGAGACGCGTTCCACTACCAGTGGGTAGCGACCGACCGGTTCTGCCGCGAGCTGCGCGCGGCGGCCACCGAGGGCGCCCACGTGCACGGCATCGCGGAGAGCGCCTCTGACGCCTATCGGCTGGGCGAAGCTCGACTGGCCGCCCCGGCCCTGTTTGCATACGCCCATTTCCTCGAGGACGAGCTGCGGCTCGACGAGGCGCTCGACGTCCTCACGACGCTGCTCCTGGTGGTGGGGAGCCAGCTGACGGCGCGGGACGTGGTCGCGGCGCAGCTGCGTTTCGCGCGCGTCCAGCGCAAGCTCAATCGGTTCGACGAGGCGGAGGCCGCCTATACCGAGGCCGGTGAGACGGCGGCGCTGGCCGGCGATCGCTACTCCGCGCTGCTGAGCCGCATCGGGCACGCGAACACGGTGCTCGGTCGCGGCAACCTGGCCGAGGGCGAGCGCCGGCTCCGCGGGGTCCTTGCCGACGCGCGGGCCCACCACGAGCAGGACGCCGAGGCCCGCGCCGAGCATGGTATCGCCGTGGCCCTGTATCAGATGGGACAGTCGAGCGACGGCATTCCGCACGCGTGGCGCGCCTTCGAGCTGTACGAGGAGGACAACTCGCGTCTGCGCGCCCTCGGTGACCTCGGCGTCATGCTGCTGACGCTCGGCGACGCGGTCGGTGCCGAGCGCGCGTTGTCGGAAGTCGTGCGCCGCGGCGGGTCCCAGGACAGCGTGACCAACGCGCTGATCGAGCTGATGCACTGCGCCTCCTATCGACGCGATCATGTCGGCTTCGCTCGGTGGCGCGAGCGTGCCGCGGCAGCCGAAGCGGACATGCCCCCGAACATCCTCGCCGACTTCCATCTGAAACAGGGGATCGGGCAGGCACGGTTCGGCAAGTTCCATCGCGCCGAGGCCCTCATGAAGCGGGCACTCGAGATGGCGGGTGCCGCCGGGCTCCACGAGTTCGAGTTCCGAATCGAGCGCATCCTGAGCGGGCTGGGCGAGTGCGAGCAGGTGATGGCGCGGGAGGCCGAGTCCGCGGCTACGCCAGTGTGGCAGACCGACGAGCTACGCGAGGTGTCAAAGTCGCTCGCGCAGCTCGTCAGCTGAGGTATCGACTAGTGGCAGGTGTTGCTGTTGTTGACGTCGCAGCCGTGGCTCGGGCCGGTGGCATCGGCACAGGCAGCGGCGGACAGGGCGAACGCGACGACGAGCAGGGCGACTAGGGCGCGAATGCGAGACATGTGACCTCCGCAAACCGGGTTGTGGAACCAGCACAACAGGTCCCTACAACCTCAGTGCCGGAGCGTCCAATTTTTAGGGCGTTTTTGCGGCATCGTAGGGCGATTTTGCGACATTTGGGGGTTTTGGGGGATTCATGCTCGTCTTAGCTGCGGTCCCGGACGTGCAATTCCACAAGCTGCGCCGAGTCGCGGGCTCGCGGTTCAGCGTGGCGCAGGTGGTGAGCTGGGACGACGTGCTGGCCGCGATCCGGGGCCGCCCGGTCGAGCTCGCCGTAGTAGACCCCCTGTTGGCCGGCGACGCCCGCTCCCAGGAGATCGAGCGGCTGCGGGTGCTCTTCCCCTCGCTCCCCCTGATCCTCTACACCACCCTGACGCCGCGGACGGCCGGCGTGTTGCTCGCGCTGGGCCAGCGCGGCATTCAGCACGTGGTGTTCGCGAACTACGACGACCACCCCAGCCGGCTGGCGGAGGTATTGGGCCAGGAGGAGGCGCGCTCCTCGTCACGCCGGCTCCTGGACCAGCTGGCGGACGCGCTCGCGCCATTGCCGAGCGAGTTGCGCTGGGTACTCGAGGAGGCGCTGCGCGCGCCCGGGCAGGTGCAGACGGTCGGCCAGGTCGCGCTGCGGGCGCGCGTGGACCGGCGTACCTGCGAACGCTGGTTCACGCGCGTGGGGTTGCCGTCTCCCCGCCACTTCCTGTCCGCGGCCCGCGTGCTCTACGCCCATCGCCTGCTGCAGGATCCCGGCTTCACCATCGAGGACGTGGCCAAGCGGCTCGGCTACGCCCAGACCAAGACCCTGCAGCTGCACGCGCGCGCCTATCTCGGACTCACCGCCGGCGAAATGCGTCTCTCGCTCGGTCCCGACGAGGCACTGGCGCGCGTGGTCCAGCGCTTCCTCACGCCCGCCCAGGCACGGGCTTCGGCCTCATGAGCGACCACCAGCCCCGCACCGTGCTCGTGGTGGACGACGAGGCGCCGCTGCGCCGCGTGCTCGAGCGCTCGCTGGCACGGCACGGGCATCGCGTGATCGGCGCGGGGAGCGCGGAGACGGCCTACGAGCTGCTCGGCTCGGAACAGCCGGACGCGCTGCTGCTCGACATCCACCTGCCGACCATGTCGGGGCTCGCGCTGTATCTGGCCATCGTGCACCGCTGGCCGGTGCTCGAGGGACGCATCGCGATCATGACGGGAGACGCGGAGGCGGAGGACGTCCGCACGTGGCTCGAGCGCCACCAGTGCGTGGTGATCCGCAAGCCGTTCAACCTCCAGGAAGTAACTGACTGGCTCACCGGCGTCTTCCGGCTCGCCCTGGAACGGGAGCGGGGAGGGGCCCAGGCGTGACCGGCGTGCCGCAGCACGAGCCACTGCACGTCCTGCGGGAGTATCGCAACCTCGCGCCCTGGAACCTCCGCGATCTCGCCGGGCTGGTGGGGGCGGTGCTCGACGCCTCGGCCATCACCCCGATCAACGCCGCGGCCCGTGCGCAGCCGAGCGAGCGCACCATCCGCTTCTACGTGACCAAGGGTCTCGTGAGCCCACCCGAGGGTCGGGGTACGGCGGCTACGTACTCCTACCGCCACTTCCTCCAGCTCCTCTGGATCAAGCTGCGCCAGATGGAGGGGGTGACGCTGGCGGTGATCACGAAGGACATGCAGGACCAGACGGGCGACGTGTTAGAGCGGCGCGCCGCCCAGGCGCTAGGCGCCTCGCTGCCCGTCCCCGACCGGCTGGCGCTCAAGAGCAAAGGCGCTCCCCCTCGCGGCAAGTCGGGCCGGGCGCTGACCGCGTGGATCGAGCGCGATGCGAGTCGCGATCCCGAGACGCCGAGCTCGTGGCACCGGATCCCCGTCGGCCGGGGCGTGGAGCTCCACGTCGAGACGGCCCACCCCTTGGCCCGGCTCGGGCCCGACGACGGCGCCGTGGCGGAAGCCGTGCGCCAGGCGCTCGCGAAACTTCTGCCCTCCCCCACGGCGTAACGGAGGCGGGAGGGGATAATGGAGCTGGGGGCAGGGCACAGGAACCACGCGGGATAGGGAGGCTCGACTCACCTCGAAACGGAGCTAACATGAGCTCGCTCGCTTTGCTCGTCGTCCTCGCGGTCCTTGTGGCGTGGGTCATCGCCGCCTACAACGGGCTCATTTCCCTCAAGAATCAGACGCTCAACGCCTTCAAACAGATCGACGTACAGCTCAAGCGGCGCCACGACCTCATCCCCAACCTCGTGAATGCGGTCAAGGGCGCGATGGACTTCGAGAAGTCGACGCTCGAGGCCGTGATCCAGGCCCGCAATCAGGCGGTGAAGGTCAACGCGGCGGGACCAGAGGGCATCAAGCAGATCAGCCAGGCGGAGAACGCGTTGTCGGGCGCGCTGCAGCGGCTGATGGTGGTGGTGGAGCAGTACCCGCAGCTCAAGGCCACGGGGAACATCGGTCAGCTCCAGGAAGAGCTGACGTCGACGGAGAACAAGGTGGCGTTCGCGCGCCAGCTCTACAACGACACCGCCACGCAGTACAACACGAAGCAGCAACAGTTCCCAACCAGCCTGGTCGCGGGCCTCGCCAAGGCGCAGCCGGCTGCTCTGTGGGAGATCGAGGATACCGCGGACCGCGCCGTGCCGCAGGTCGATCTCTCGATGAAACCCAAGACGTGACGGACGACGCCTCGCTAAACCTGTTCCAACAGCAGGAAGCCAACCGGCGGCGGACCACCCTGCTGGTCGTCGGCTTCGTCGTCTTCTTCGCCTGGCTGGGGTTCGGCGGCGACTTCATCTATCACCTCTCGACACTCAACGCCCCCCGCACCGCCTACCACCACACGTTCCCGTGGTTCGGGATCGGCCTGACGCTGCTCGGCGTGCTGTTGGCGTGGTACGCCTACACGACGGGGCCCGAAAAAGTGCTGTGGTCCACCGGGGCCCGTGAGGTCATCGACCCCACCGACCCGACCGAACAGCAGCTCGTGAACGTGGTCGAAGAGATGGCGATCGCCGCGGGCGTGCCGCGCCCGCGGATCTGGATCGTCGACGACCGCGACCCCAACGCGTTCGCCACCGGCACCGACCCGCTGCACTCCCATCTGGCCGTCACCCGCGGACTGCTGGAGCTGTGCAATCGGGAGGAGCTCCAGGCGGTGGTCGGCCACGAGCTCGGCCACGTGAAGAACTTGGACGTCCGCCTCATGACCACGCTCGCGGCGCTCGTGGGGGCGGTGGCGCTGATGCACGACGGCGCCGCGCGCGTGCTGTCGGGCGGTGGCAACCTCGCCGAGGAGGGCGGCTCGCGCGCCGGGGGCCGCAAGCTCGGGCCGCTCGTCCTCATCCTGCTCGTGTTGTGGATCGTCTCGTGGCTCCTCGCTCCGCTGATCGCCCAGGTTCTGGCGCTCGGCGTCAGCCGGAAGCGGGAGTACCTGGCCGATGCGATGAGTGCGCAGTTCACCCGCAACCCGCTCGCGCTCGCGAGCGCGCTCCAGAAGATCGAGACCGCCGACACACCGGCGACCCACATCAAGCGTGGTGCCGCGCATCTCTGTATCGCGGATCCCCTCGGCCGCCGCCTGACCGCGCACGAAGGCCTGTTCGCGGATGCGCTCGCGACCCACCCGCCCATGGCGAAGCGGATCACGATCCTGCGCGGCATGGGCTACGCCCAGCTCAAGAAGGAGGGCGGCAGCGTCGCGTGAGCAGCCGGGCGCTCGGTCGCCGGGCTCTCGTGCCCCGCCAGGTTAGGCGATCTCAGCCTCGAGCTTGAGCAGTCGCCATCCCGTCACCATCGCTCCCAAGAGCAGCACCGGCAGCACCTGCAGCCCTTGGAGCGCGAGCCCCGCCGCGACCGCCTGCTCGGGCGCGATGCCGAACGGCAGCAGCGCGACGACGAGCGCGGCCTGGGTGACGCCCACATTCGCCGGCGTCGGGCGCAACACGCCGCTCAGGTTCGCCACGACCACGGCGGTGAAGGACGCGGCGAAGGACACGGGTACGTGCGTCGCCCGCAGCACCAGGTGGTAGGTCAGCCACTGCGTCGCCCAGTTGTAGAGGGCGAACCCCGTGGGCAGGAGCAGCCGTCCACCCCGCCCCATCGTGCGGAGCGCCGCCACCCGCCCGGCCAGACGCGGCGGCAGTTGGTCGGCGAGCCACGACCAGCCGCGCGCCCAGGCGAGCAGGAGCACCACGCCCAACGCGAGCCCCACGCCGGCGGCGAGCGCCCGCAGCCACGGCTGCAGGTCGAGCAGGCCCGGCGCCATCACGAGGAATACCGCCAGCGCGAGCGCCTCCGCCACCCGGGTCCACACGACCGACGAGACGGCCGCGCCGACCGGCACTCCGGCCCGCTGGGCGATCACGTGGACCCGCGCCGCTTCGCCAGCCACAGCCACCGACAGGGTGTTCACCGCCGCGCCCACGAGGTTCGCCTCCTGCGCGTCGCGCCAGCGGTGCGGCGCCACGGGCTTGAGGATCAGGTGCCACCCCCAACCCTTGGCGAGGAGCGAGGAGAGGTTGACGACCAACGCGACCGCAAGCAGCCAGGGATTGGCGCCGAGCAGCGTGGCGAACGTCACGCGCCAGGGAAAGCCGGTGAAGAACTTGAGCGCCAAGCCAACGCCGACGAGGGCGAGCAACGACCCCACCAAGCGCCAGCGGCGGGCCATCAGAGGACGAGCTCCGCGCGCAGGCGGAGCGCAGACCCGACAGCGAGTGGGTGAGGAGTGGGACTGGTGGCCCGAGGGTTCGGGCCGTCGTCCACGATCGGGTCGGCCCCCCGCTCGCGGCTGGGTCCGCCCGACGGCGGGGCCGCAGCGCGCTCGCTTCGGGCCGTAGGTCCCGCGCCCCAAGGCGCCGGGCGCGGCGTTAACGGGAGGGTGAAAACCATCGCGGCGAACCTACACCAAAAAAACAAGAAGCCCCCGGGACGGCACGACAGGCCGCCCGGGGGCCCCACACACCGGTTACCCGGAGCCGGGGGATTGCTCCCACCGTTCTTCATCCCGCCGCCGCCGGTTGACTGATGCGTCGCTCGGTAGGGCGAACAGGAGCTCCGGCTTCCATCCCCAAGCAGCTTGGCCGAGCTGCAAGGTTCACCGGTGTGAGTGCTGCGGGTCAGATCGGGTCGCGGACCGACCCTCCGCACTGCGCGTCGAGGCACCACGTCGACGCGGATGGGGCACGCGACTGGCCCCATCTATCCGAGCCGGAGAGCTAGCCCCCGGATCGCCGGCCGCCTGAGCCCTTGTTTGCGTCGGCGGCCTCCCCGGAATTTCCGCTCGGACCCGTCTTGGAGGCGTGGCTGAGACACCAGGTCCCGACCCTTCCCCCCAAGCCGCGTGGGATCAATATAGGGGCCGCTGCAGACCGCGCAAGTGCCGATGTTTCTTCGGGTTAGCTCACTTTGATGTGCATCGCATGTGGATGCTAACCTGTGCCTGCGTCAGCCATTGCCGCGACCGTCCACACGATGTGGAGTTGTGAATCCACATGTCCCCACACGACCCGGCCAAGCTGCGGCGCGGCGAGTCAGCTTTCGAGGCCGACTTCGTGGTAGGTGTAGGCTTCGTCCGGGCGGGGAGGCAGGAACAACACGCCGGCGCCACCGGTCGCGAACCAGCCAGCCAGGAGCTGGGTCGAGGCGGCCTCGCCCGCGGGCTCGCTGAAGAGCGTCTGCAGCCAGCGGCGGATATGGCGCAGCTCGGGGGCCCGACGACCGAGCATCGCGATCACGGCCCCGAGGCCCAGCGTAGCGCGCAGGAAGTGCGCGATCGCGTGTACCCGCTGCGCGAAGATGTAGGCGCGGACCCCGGGCTGGTCGTAGAGCAGCGTGCCCTCGTACGGATCGGCGGGTGGCGCGTCCATGCGGGGACCGAAGTAGATATAGACGTGCTGGTCCCCGTCCCGGCGCTCCACGACCGCGGCCGCGGCGTCGGGACCGGCACGCGCAGCGTGGATCAGGTCGTCCTGGGCGAGGATCCCGACCGCCGCGGTCCACTCGATCGCGGCCAGCGCCTGGTCGAGCGGGCAGCCGACCGCGTCGTCGTACGCGAGCAGGCGCGGTGCCTCGCCCGCGCGCAGGAAGAAATGCGCGAGGGCGTCGGCGCGATCTTCGAACGTGCGCGTCAGACGCGAGGTTGCGGGAACCGTCATTGTGACATTATAACCCAGGCTCCCAGTGGCACAAAGAGGACGACCGATGCGCTCCCTGGCCGTGTTGTTGTGTGTCTCAGCCGCCACGTCGCTTGGCGCGCAACAGCCGACGCCCCCACCCGACTCCGTTCGGCCCGAATCGACGGCGGCGGCGGCGGTGCCTCCCGTTCCCACACCGCCACCACCGCCCTCGCCGGAGCAGCGGAAGTTCCTCGACGGCCTGAAGACGGCGACGCGGGGGATCGCGCAGCTGAAGGAGGGGGTGAACCGGGTGTCGCGAGCGACGACGCGCGACTCACTCACGCAGCGCCGCTCGGGGCGACTGCTCGCGGGGCTGTGCGGCTCGAGCCGCGCCTTCCTCAAGCGCGGGCGCCCGCGGCTCACGCCCACGGTGTACAGCGACACGGTGCGGTTTCTGGCACGCCGCCTCGTCACGCAGATCGACTCGCTCATCGCCTACACGTCAAACTGCGAGCAGGAGGCCGTCGCCACCCCCGGCCCCACGGCGGCGGAGGTGGGCAAGCGGATGAAGACCTACGACGCCGCGCTGCGCGACTTCAGGCTGGCGATCGGGTTGCCAGTCAGCGAAGACACCGTGAAGACACCAAAACGACAGCAACATACGCACTGAACAATCCGCAACGTCGCAAGGCGCTATACCTGAGTCGCTTACGACGTGGCGTGCCGCGCGTGGCAAACTGTCGTTACGGAAGCGCCTGCGGCTTCGGCTCGAGCTTCAAGACCCACAGCCCGCTGTTGATGTCGGGCACGAAGATGGTGCCGTCGTGCACGATCGCGCCCCAGGCGAACGGCGTGTGCGGCTGGAACCCGGTCGAGTCGGCAGTCAAGATCCAGCTCATCTCGCGGCCCTGGCGTAACAAGTCGCCCCTGAGCTCGCCCGAGACGTCGAGCACCCGCGCGCCGCCCTGATAGTTCCCCAGATACAACGTGTCGCCCACCACCCACACGTTGTGGACTCCCCCATCGGTCGGCTCGTACCACGCCACTTCCTTGGGATGCTCGATGTCGCTCACGTCGAGCACGTGCAGTCGCCCAAACGTGAGGTCGTTCCCCTGCGTCAGGCCCTTGTAGGGTCGCGCCGCGTACACTTCATCTCCCACGAACGCGTATTTCCCCCCGCGCCACACCGTGTGGGTGCCGCGCACGAAGCCCGGGCCCCACAGCTGCTCGACCCGCGCATACGTGGCGTTCAAGTCGTACTTGTACTGTGAGACGAGCTGCGGGTGCTCGGGACTGCCGCCCCTCATCCCGTTGCCGACGTCGAGCACGATGAGCCCGTCGTTCCAGTACGCCAGGTAAGCGATCCCGTCGACGACCATGACGTCGTGCAGATAGCGTCCCGCTTGCGTCTGCTGCGCCTCCCAGCGCGCGACCTCCTTGGGATGGGCGGGATCGCCCAGGTCGATCACCCGCAGCGAGCCGGTGGCGTCATCGGTGATGTACGCGTGCCCGCGGTACACGTACGAGCTGTGCACGCCGCCCGAGACCGTCTCCGTGTACTCGGCGATCGGTTTGGGATGGCACGCGTCGCTCGCGTCGAACACGACGATGCCGTTCTTGCGGTTCGAGGCCCCCTCGCGCGAGAACACACCGTACTTCCCGTCCTCGGTGGTCATCACGTCGTTCACGATGCGCGCGTCGGTGACCATCGAGTCGACGATGCGCGGATGGGTCACATCGCTGATGTCGAACGCGTACACGCGGTCGGCGATGGTGGACATGTAGAAGCACTTCCCCGCGGGGTGCACCCAGCCTTCTGCGGTGCGGTACTTGATCGGGACATGGGCGAGCACGCTGATGCCGCGCGTGACGCGCCGCTGCTCGACGCGCACCATCGCGTCCGCCGTGCGCTCACCGAGGGTCGCGGTCACGGTGTAGATCCCGGGCGTCTCCGCCACGAAGGTGCCTTGCGGATCGATCTCCGCGACGCCGGCCGGACCGGTCGCCGTCACGGCCCACTCGACCGGGAGATCGGCGAGCGGCCGGCCTGCGCGGTCGCTAGCCCGCACCGACAGCCGGACCACGTCACCGCTGCGCACCGCGCTCGACGCCGGCTCGATCGCGAGCTTGGCGAGGGTGTTCGGGACCACCTGCAGCGCGAGCCGAGTGATCGCGCTCCCCGCCTTGACCGTGACGCTCGCGCGCCCGGGTGCCACCGCGTGCAGCCGGCCCTCCGGCGTAACCGCGACGATCCGCGCGTTGCTCGAGCTGAACGACACGAGATCCCCGCGTCGGTCGCCGTGCTGCGAGAACGCCGTGCCCACGAGGGTAAGGTGCGTCCCCGCCAGGACCCGGGTCGGCGCGGGCTCGACGACGATGCGCGCCGGCGCCTCGGGGAGCACGTGGACCAGGGCGAACTCGATCTTCTGGCCCGGCTGGCCGGGCAGCGCGGCCACCGCGGCCACGCGCACGGCACCGGCATAGCCGCCCGTCACCAGCCCGGTCGAGTCGACGCTCCCGTCCGTGCTCGCCACGAACCAGTGGACCACGGCCCCCGCGACCGGTTGGCCGCTCGCGTCGAGCGCTCGCGCCGCAAGCTGGATCTTCTGCCCGACCTCGACCGCCGCGGTCGCTGGGGTGATCTCGATCTGCGTGATAGGAAACCCCGGCGGCGTGGCCGGCTGTTGCAGCAAGGCCAGGACGAGCGCGAGACGCATGCGAACTCCTCAGTAGGCGGGTGTTGGGGGTGCGACGGGGCGGCGACATGCACGTTATCCCCATGCCGTGCAGCGCGGTAGGGCGCTCGGGGGCCGCGGGGCGGAGATGATGGCGCCACACTGTCGTCATACTGCCACCAAGCCGCGCGCCACGGTGCAACCGTCGCAGGGCGTGTCGGTTACTCTATTGACAGGGGTCGGGTCGGATCCTAGCTTTGGCCCCGGTTCAAGCAATACGTGGCACCGTCACCGGTTTGTCTGCGCTCCGCGAGGACCACTTGTCTCGCGGTTTTTGTTTGAGCCCGTCTCTGGTCGCGGTGACCAGGGTCGAACGTGTCCGGGGCAGTGCCCCTCAGTGCTGAGGTTCGAACGGTTATGGCAAAGGGTAAGGTGAAGTGGTTCAACGACGCGAAGGGCTTTGGCTTTATCGCGCAGGAGTCGGGTCCGGATGTGTTCGTCCACTTCACGGCGATCCAGGCTGAGGGCTTCCGCAGTCTCGCCGAGGGCGATACGGTTGAATTCGAGGTCGCCCAGGGTCCGAAGGGGTTGCAGGCGCAGAACGTTCGGAAGGTCTGACGCAGCGCGGATGGCGAGCGACAACGGGTCCAGGATCTCCTCCTGGGCCCGTTTTGCTAATGCTCCAGTATATTGGGCCATGACCGCGCGTCGTGTCGGGCTCTGCGCGCTGCTCTTTCCGGTCGCTCTCGCGGGTCAGGCGCCGCGCGCCACCGTCACACCGCAGCCACCGCCCTACCGGGGCTTCACGCCGGGCCTCAGCTATCGCGCCTTCCTCCAGCGCGCCCGCGTGCTGGCGGACGGCGACGTGGTCCGCTGTCAGACGTCCACGCACACGGCGCAACTCATGGAGTGCGCGGTCGCCATCCGCGATCCGCGCGATGGGGCGCGCTTCTACCTGAGCGCCCATTTCGTCGAAGGCATGGCGGCGATGATCGCGCTCTTCGATTCCGCCGGATTCGGCGACGCCCGCGGGGTGCCGCTGGTGGACCGCACGAAGCGTGATCTCACGCAGGTATTCGGGCGACCGCATCCGCTCGACCGCGCCGCGTGGCAGTGGAGCTACGGCCGCCGTGTCGTGCGGTTCAGTTGGCGCGGTCGGGGGAGCGCCCGCTGGGTATCGATCACCCTCACGGACAACGACGTGATGGACCGGATCGCGAGCTATCTGACGCCACCGGTCCGCCGCAAGACCTAGCCGACCCGAACCAGCCGCTCCGCCAGCTGGGCGACGTTGTCCGCGCTCCCCAGCTGATCGAGCCAGCGTGGGGGGATCGCCGTTTCCCCGTCGCGCGCCCCCAAGAGCGCCCCCGCCACCGCGGCGTTCGTGTCCGTGTCCCCACCCGCCTCCACGAGGAACACGAGCGCCTCTTCGAGCGACGGTCGGTGCAGGGCGCACCAGAAGGCGATCTCCACGCAGTGGACCACGTAGCCGAATTGTCCCGGGACGGCGAGCGGCAAGTCGCGCTCTTCCTCCCAGGGGACGCGCCGGATGCTTTCGACCAAGGCGCGCGGGGCGACACCGTCTAGGCGGTGCAGCACCTCTTCGACAAAGTGGGGGTTGCCGTGGAGCAGCTCGCGGGCCGCGAGATTCACCGCCGCCGCGCCCCAGGTGCAGCGCTCGTCGGCATGGGTGATCGCCGCCTGCTGGGTCGACACCCGGATCAGCTTCTCGACGTTGTCGTGGTAGCGGAGCGCGACGGGAATGCAGCGCATCACGGCGCCATTCCCGGCCGCGGCGCCACCGCTGCGCGCCACGCGGCCTGCCTCGAACGGCTCGGCACCGAGCTCGATGAGACGCAGTGCCTGCTCGGTGGTGACTCCGACGCCGCGCCCGTCGCTCCGGAGCCACTCCACCCAGCGCTCCGCCACATCCGTCGCGTCGAACTCACTCCGCTCGGTGAGCGACTGGGCGAGGAGCAGGGTCATCGCCGCATCGTCGTCGTACGGGGACCCGGCGGGCGGTGGTTGCAGATCCCGCACCCCGCCCGGGAAGGCCGCGCGGATCGCCGCCGCGCTCAGGTGCTCGGTCGGCACGCCGAGCTGATTGCCAATCACGAGCCCGAGCAGGGCGCCGCGCGCCCGCGTCACGAACTGCGGATCGAGGGCGTCGGCAGGGGGCGGCACGCGTCGCCAGTGCGGCTAGAAGGTGAGCACCACTACCCCGCTCGGGGCGGTGACGCGCTCGGCGAAACCGTCGCGGTCCACGTGCGGCCCGATGTAGGGATGGGCGCTGTTGTACGCGGCCACCGCAGAGTTGCGGTACAGCCGGTAGTACCCGATGTGGGTGCGGACGGCGCCGCGGGGAACGAGGCAGTCGCACCGCAGCGCCGCCGCCGTGCCTGGATTCACCTCGAGCGTGATATCCGAGGCGCTCGTATTGGTAATGAGCGGGGCGAAGTAGCCCTGACCAGCGACGTCCGCCGTGACGCGCGCCCAGCGACGCCCCCGCTCGCGGCCGAAGGCGGCGAGCGGTCCCTCCATCGGCTCGCCGATGGCCGGCTTGCCGGGCCGGATCAAGCGCCAACGGAGCCCAGGCGGCTGATCGCCCGCTCGCTCGACCCGCGCCGTGGCGTCGGGGGCCACCGTGTCGATGGCGACCCCGTCGCGCACGATCTCGACCGGCTCGACGAGGGCATTCTGGACGAAGGCCGCTGAGGAGCCGAGGTAGCCCGCGCGGCGTCCGAGCCCGCCCGCGGCGAGCGCCGCGAGGGCCGCCACCCCCCACCACCAGC
>WNFE01001255.1_pt1 | contig 31577 bp, 25 predicted proteins | sample 5400451 | NCBI WGS metagenome assembly WNFE01 (sample SAMN13153344, study PRJNA577476) | soil metagenome | isolation source: 200 cm saprolite under Douglas fir tree site 2 hole 2 | place: USA:California | collected 2015-04-18
AACCACACCGGGCGGGTCCCAACGGCGTGGGCCGCCTCCCCGTCGACCACGGCCACCGCAGCACCCAGGAAAAGGACGATCCACGCCGTCCGGCCTTCGCGGACGTGGGCGTTGCGCGCGGCGCCGACGAGCGCCCAGAGCAAGACGGCCGCGCCTAACCGTTGCGCCAGCACGCGGCCGAAGCTCGAATCCAGTACCCCTCCCACGAGCTCAAGGTCGAACCACGCCGTCGCGCCGCCGCTCAAACTTACGGTCTGGGCCATCAGCGCGAACGGCTCGCCAAGTAGCAACGCGATCAGGCCTGCGCCAATCAGCCGCCATACTCGGCGCTCCGCGTGGGCATCGGCCGTGAGGCCGAGCGGCACTAGGACCATCTCTCGGAAGGTGAACACCCCGATGCTCAGCGCGAATCCGAGAAGATGGAGCGCGCGAGCCAGCATCTCGAGGACCAGTCCCAGTCGTGATCCCCCGCCAACGGGCGGGACGGTCGCTCCACCCGGGGGATTGCTGGAGCGGCCAACGCTGAACGCAAACATCCCCTGCGCGGGGTGGGTGTCCGTGGCCACGACGCGCCAGATCACGAGATACGTACCGATCTCGGAGGCGGCAACTCGCACCGACACCGTTGTCCCGGAGAGTTGCGCCGGCCCCTCGACGCGCCGCCCGCTCGGCGCTACCACGCGAACGCCGCGCCCCACGAGGTCAACGCGTTCGTTGAAGTACAGTTGGACGACCGACGGCGGCTGTGGCAACACCACACCGGTCTCGCATGGTAGATCGCTGGAGCTCAGCTGGAGCGGACGAGGGAGCGCCGTGCACGGATCGGGAGGATTGGTGCGGATGAGACGAGCGTGGGCGAGTACCTCAGGCGGCCGAACGAAGAACCATCCCAGCGCGACGACCGTGGCGACGAAGAGACGGCCGCGCGCAGACCCTCCGATTAGATCGACACCCCTGCCTCCGCCGGACGCGGCCGCACCAGATCGCCCTTCGACGCCTGCCCGATGCGGATCACCAGACCGGTCGCGATGAGGCAGAGCAGGCCGGAGGTCATGAACGCCACCTGGTAGCTTCCGAGCCACGTGCGCACCGCCCCCGCCCCAAACGCCGCGGTGGCGGCCCCGAACTGGTGCGACGCCGCGATCCACCCATACATGACGCCCACGTTGCGTTTGCCGAAGATGTCGGCGGTCAGACGGACGGTCGGCGGAACGGTGGCGATCCAATCGAGCCCGTAGAACACAACAAAGACCGCGAGCGCGAGGAATTGGGTCCCTAACGCATAGGGAAGGAAGAGCAGTGACAGGCCCCTGAGACCGTAGTACCAGACCAGCAAGTACCGGCTGTCCCACCGATCGGTCAGCCAGCCGGAGAGCGTCGTCCCGACCAGGTCAAAGACGCCCATGGTCGCCAGCAGGCTCGCCGCGGTGACCTCGGGAATGCCGTGTTCCATTGACGCCGGGATGAGGTGGGTCCCGATCAGCCCGTTGGTGCTGGCGCCGCAGATGAAGAAGCTACCCGCGAGCAGCCAGAAATCCCTCGACTTGAACCCGCGACCGAGCGCAGATAGCGCGGTCTCAAAGGGATTGCCTCCCACTGGGAGCTGGGGCGCCTGGGGGGCCTCGACCGTCGCGCCGTAGGGACGCAGCCCAACGTCGCTGGGCTCATTTCGCATGAACAGGGCAACGAGCGGGATCATGAGCAGCGCGGCGCCAGCGACGACGAGCACCGCCGCGCGCCACCCGTGGCCGACGACCAAGGAGGCGAGGATCGGCAGGAAGATGAGCTGGCCGGTAGCCGTGCTGGCGGTCAGCACTCCCATCACCAGGCCACGCCGCTCGACAAACCACCGGTTAGCGATATAAGCGCCTAAGACCAGCGCGGTGCTGCCCGTCCCGAGCCCGACAACAACACCCCACAGCAGTACGAGCTGCCACGACGTGTGCATCGTGGTCGTCAGTCCAACCCCCGCGGCCAGCAATCCGAGCGAGATGAGCATCACACGCCGGACACCGAACCGGTCCATGAACGCGGCAGCAAACGGCCCCATCAACCCGTACAGCAACAGGTTGACCGATAGCGCCGCCGAAATTAGCGCCCGGCTCCAGCCGAATTCTTTCTCCAGCGGGATGATCAAGACGCCGGGCGTCGAGCGGATCCCGGCCGCTGAGATCAGCGTGACGAAGGTGACGGCGGCGATGATCCACCCGTAGTGCAGTCGACCGCGCGCCAACCGTTCCACTGCCAGCATCCCGCACCGCCCTTTCCCAACAGGTATCTCGAACGTCTTCGATATTACAACACCAACGCAAGCGGGTGTGGTCTAAGTGACCATGCCCATTTCAGAACGACGGTCAATTCTTCAAGAATCATCCTGGCCGCACTCGCCGTCATGCTCAACGTATCGATGACCACAGATTCATCCCCAAACGCAATTGTGAGGACGCCCTCGAAATCCACGTTTCCTTCGAGGTCGGTATCTGTTAAGTCAGGAGCCGTGAGTCTGCCGAAGGCGTCCGGGACCAAACGCACGCCACGCCGCGACGAGGCCCCCGGGAAACGCCAGCACGACCAAGACGAACACGATCCCGAAGACCAGCACGTGTAACTCGACCAGACGCAGCGCCAGCGCCTCGCGGAACAACAGATACACGGCCGCTGCGAACGGCGGCCCCCACACCGTTCCCGTTCCACCGAAGAAGGTGATTAACAACGCATCAAACGTCCACAAAGGACTGAAGGCAAACTGCGGGTAGAAGCTGACGTGGTAATAGCCAAAGACTCCCCCGGTCAGGCCCGCCAGCGCGCTGCTCAACACGAAGACTGCAAGTTTGTGACGGAAGGCGTTGACCCCCACGGCCTCGGCGACTGCCTCATCGTCGCGCACGACCGCCAGCCCATACCCAAACCGCGTCTGCGTGAGCATCCAGGCGACGAGGGTCGACAGAACGGCCGCCATGAGCGCGAGGAGGTAGCGGGGGACCAGCGTGTACCCGGCAAGCGCCGGGGCTGAGAGCGTCGAGACTTCGGGGAGCACGTTGCCAACGGTGATTCGCAGGATCTCCGCCACGGCCAGCGTGCCAATCGCAAAGTACGGCCCACGCAATCGCAAGGTGGGCGCACCGATGAGGACTCCCGCCATTGTCGCGGCAACCATCCCCGCTGGCAGCGCTACTGCTAGCGGATGGCCCGACAGCCACACCATCCGCGTCACCACCGCGCCCAATCCAAAGAACGCCGCGTGGCCCAAGCTCACTTGTCCTCCGAACCCGCCCAACACGTTCCAGCTCTGCGCGAGCGCCACAAAGAGCAACACCTGGAATCCCCACGTGAGAACGCCCCCCGTGCTGAGCAGCGGGAGCGCGGCCAGCACGCCGAGCCCTAGCGCAATCATCAGCCACGCGCGGGGTCGACCGGTCATGACCGCGTCAGCAGTCCTCGGGGGCGAACACTGAGCACCAGTAAGAACAGCATCAATCCTACGACCTCGCGGTAGGCATTCCCCAACAGAAACCCGCTCGTCGCCTCCGCAAGCCCTAAGAATAGACCCGCCACAAACGTCCCGAAGATGTTGCCCATGCCGCCTAAGACGATGACAATCAAGGCCTTCAGCGTCCAGTGCAATCCGATCGCCGGACTCACGGCATCGGATACGCTGACCAAGGCCCCGGCCACGCCGGCGAGCGCACTTCCCAGTGCAAAGGCTCTCAGATACGCGGTGCCGATAGGAATCCCTACGAGAACTGCGCCTTGCTCATCATCTGCGGTGGCGCGCAGCGCCGTCCCTACCCGCGTCCGGGTGAGGAACAGGTGCACGCCGCCGAGCACCAGGAACGCGAGCGCCAGCGCGCCCAACCGGGACAGTGGTACGACAACGTTTCCCACGGTCATCACCATGCCGGCGTAGCGTGGAGTGACCGCTCGTTCGTCGGCCCCCCAGGCGAGAATCGCCAGCGTCTGCAGGACAAGGGCCAGACCGAATCCGATGAGGATCGAGGTCTTAATCCGATCGTCCTCAGCGAAAGAGACCAAGCGCCGAAAGAACAGCCGGAACAACACAGCGCCGACGAGAAACAGTGCCGGACCAGCCACGAGAACAGAAACGAACGGGTCGACCCGCCACAGAGTGAAGAGCCAGACACTCACATATCCGCCCAACATGATGAGCTCGCCGTGGGCCACGTTGAGTACGGCCAACACGCCGAAGACAAGCGACAGCCCCACCGCTCCCAACCCGTAGAGGCCCCCGAGGAGCAGCCCAAACACTGCGTTCTGCAGAAGAACGGATGTCACGAGAAGGCCGCGAGGTTAGATGCCGACGACTTTCCGAGATACGCTTCGATGACGGCGGGGTGGGCGAGCACTTCATCGGGCCCCCCCTCCACGACAGTCTGGCCATAGTTGAATACGATCAGGCGATCACAGAGAGCGCGGACCGCCCGCACGTTATGCTCGATGAGCACGACCGTGACCCCGCTGGTCTGGAGTTGCCGCAGCAGGGCCACCGCCGCCCCGACTTCGGTCGGATTGAGGCCCCCGAATGGTTCATCCAGCAGCAGTACCTTCGGGTGTGTCGCGAGTGCGCGGGCGAGTTCCACCCGCTTCTGATCTGTCAGCGTCAGCTGAGAGGCAAGGGAGCGGGCTTTATCACGCAGTCCTACCGCGTCGAGGAGATGGAGGCTCTCAGCGCGAGCGGCCTCGAGACCAGACCCCTCGTGCCCGTAGAGCCGACCGACGAGGACGTTGTCGAGGACGGTTAGTTTGGGCAGCGTCCGCACTAGCTGAAACGTGCGCGCAATCCCGAGACGTGCGCGGGTGTTGGCCGGCAGGGCGGTGATGTCCTGGTCGGCCAGACGGACCTGGCCCGCATCCGGACGGAGGGCGCCTGCGATGAGGTTGAGGAGGGTGGTCTTCCCCGACCCATTCGGCCCCAAGAGGCCGACGACTTCTCCGGACGCGACGTGAAAGGAGACTCTGCTTACGGCCACCAGCCCGCCGAACGTCTTGGTGAGGCCCTCGACCTCTAGGAGCACTATCTGACTCTAGCGAGCCCCGCGGCGCACAGACCAGTCGATCACCGCCCACGCCAGGGAGGCGCTGGATACTGGAACGGGACGGCGCCAGGCCCCTGGGGCCATACGAGCTGCTGGGCCCCGCCCTGCCACTGCACCAAAACAAACGGCACGATGCCGGTCCCATCAGACCGGAACCGCACCGGACCCTCCACGGTCTGCATATCCGTGGTGGCCATCGCATTCCGGATGGCCACTGGGTCGAGGCTGCCGGCCCGTTCGATCGCGTTGACGACGATCTGCACACACGCATAGCTGGGGCCGACGAGGACATCGGCCGGCCTGCCAAAGCGCTGCTGATGCTTCGCGTTGATCTCAGCAACGCCGGGGTAGGTGAAGGCATGGTGCCAGCCGGGCGCCAGCAATACGTAATCCCCATCCTTGCCGAGGGCCTGCGTCCACGACACCGCGTCGGTCGCCCGGATCATCACGAGAGCCTTAGGGGAGAAATCCAGCTCTTTCATCTGCCGGATCATCGCCAGCCCGTCGGGGGGTGTGGGCACGGAGAACACGGCGTCGGCCCCGGCGGCCTTCGCCCGCAAGATGATGTCCGAAAAGTCGCGCGCCCCAACGCTGTACTCCTCCGCGACGACGACGCGATACCCGAACTCCGCGGACCGGGTTGTCCACAATCGGGCCAGTTCGCGACCCCAGTCGGTGCGCTCGGCAAAGATGGCCACGCTCCGGGGACGCTGCTCTGAGGGCACGGAGGCGTTGAGGAACCGGTACGTGCCGATGGCGATATCCGGCGACTTGATAAAGGGCGAAAAGAGAAACTTGAACCCTTGCTGGTGAATCGCATGAAGGGCGAAGGCGACCCCGCAATACGGAATGCGGTTCTTTTCCGCGACCGCAGCGGCCGCGGCATGAAGGTCGCTCCCGAATCCGCCGAGGTACACAGCCACCCCTTGCTGCGTGGCCAAGGTCTCCAGCCGGCTGACGGTCTTTGTCGGGTCGGATTCATCATCGAGGAGAATCAACTCGATCGGAATCTGCCGATCACCCACCCGCACGCCGCCGCGGGCATTGACGTCGACGACAGCAAACTCATAGCCCGTTCTCACCTGGCCTCCCCCGCCGGCAAATCGGCCCGTGAGCGGGACGACCGCCCCCAATTTCACCGTCGGCGGGAGGGCCCCCACCCCGCGCTGGGGCAGTCCGCTGAGCATCAACGCCGCGATCAGGATCACCAGCGCACACCGTTGCATCCCTGTTACCTCCGCCCAGATGTTCTCTGTTACCGCCAGACCTCGCGCGTAGTCTCGACGACCAGTCGCAGCTTGGCCCACTGATCCTCTTCCGTGAGCAAATTCCCTTCCATCGTAGAAGCGAATCCGCACTGGGGGCTGAGCGCGAGGTCGTCCAACGGTACGAACCGGCTCGCCTGCTCGATCCGGCAGATGAGATCTTTCTTTGCCTCGAGCTGCGGCTTCTTGCTGCTCACGAGGCCCAAGACGACCGTCTTGCCCCGGGGCACAAACCGGAGTGGCTCGAATGTGCCGGAGCGCTCGTCATCATACTCCAGCAGGAAGCGACCCACCTGCAGCGTCGTGAACAGCTTCTCGGCGATCGCGTCATAGCCGCCCTCAGCGTACCACTGGCTGCGGTTGTTGCCCCGGCACAGGTGCATGGCGAGCGTCACCCCAGGCCGGGGCGCCCCCTCCAGGCACGTGTTGTCCGCACGGATTGCCTCGTCCAGCGCGGCCGCAGGCTCCATCCCCATCTCTGTCTTGATGTACTCGCGCCACTTCGCGTCGATGTAGTAGCTGTAGCGGGGCGCGTCGATCTGGACGTAGGGCACGCCGTCAGTTACCAGGGCGGCGATCTCTGCTTTGATCACGGGCACGATATCCCACAAGAGCGCCGAGTGATCCCGGTATACCTTATCCGTGATGCCGCGCTTAAACGCAATCGCCGGAAACTGGTTCGCGGTGGGCAGGGTGATCTTTATCGCGCCGGGGCGGTGGGTCCGCAGGAAGGCCAGCTCGTGCGCCGTCATGCGGCCACGCGGGCGGATTTTCGAGGTCACCACCCCCGTAACGCTGCTGACTGCCACGCCGACTGTCCCTTGCCAGGACCGGACCACCGCCTCACCCGTGTCGAAGCCGTGGACGGCATCAATGAGGTCGCTCATGAAGTTGCGCCGGCGGAGCTCGCCGTCGGTGAAGATATCAAGTCCGATCTCCTTTTGCTTGGCCAACACGCGGAGGATGTGTTGGTCCTCGATCACGCGCAGGCGCTCCGGGCTGGCTCCGACTTTCCGGGCTTCCAGCAGCTCGGCGGGACGCAAGAAACTGCCGACCTGGTCGGCGCGATGAGGAGTGGCCATCGTCATTTCGTCTGCTCAGATGAGTCCGCAACTGTATTCGCCCTGCGCATCGACTCACCCCTCGTGCGGCCAGGCGGTCAGCCCTACAATGGGCGCAGGGAGATTCGCATCAGGAGGCCGACGATGCCCGACCGCCGCATTGATCCGCAGTCATACCGCAACGCGCTGGGTCGCTTTGCCACCGGGGTGACGGTGCTCACGACGGCGACACCAGACGGCGTGCACGGGATGACCGCCAACGCGTTTACGTCGGTGTCGCTAGACCCTCCCCTCATCCTCGTCGCCGTCGCCAAGGAGGCCCGCACACACACCTACCTCACCCAGGCGCGCCGGTTTGGAGTGAGCGTCCTCAGCGCGGAACAGGAACCGTATGCCTGGCATTTTGCCGGACGTCCGCGTGAGGGATTGCAGACACCCTTTGTCTGGAAGAAGGAGGTCCCCCTACTCCCCGATGCGCTCGCGCACCTGGTGTGCAGCCTGGAAACGAGCTACCCGGGCGGGGATCATACGTTGTTCGTGGGCCGGCTCGAGGAGTTGTGGTACCGGGATGGCTCCCCACTGGCGGTCTACCGGGGGCGGTTCTTTGGCTTGATTCCGCTACCGTCGGGGGAGTGGACGCCCGGGAGGGAACTGACGCACACCCGCGGGACTGAAGGGGGCGAGCCGCCCGAACAGTGGTGGTAATCTCGGCACGATCACGTGGGGCAAAGGCAGTGGACGCGGCGTGAGCGCGGACGGGGAATCATTAATGAACGCAACAATCCGACTAGCCACGGGCACTGACGCGATGGGCATCCTCGCGATTTACGCTCCGATCGTCCGCGAGACGGCCATCTCATTTGAAGTGACGCCGCCTAAGGTCAACCAAATGCGAGAGAGGATTGCGAACACCTTGGGGCGTTTCCCCTGGCTGGTCTGCGCGGACGGCGAACAGATTTTGGGCTACGCGTACGCGAGTGCACACCGAGACCGTGCCGCCTATCAATGGTCGGTGGACGTGTCAGTGTACGTCGACGCCCAGGCCCGTCGATCCGGCGTGGGACGGAGCCTGTATACCTCGCTGCTAAATCTCGTGGACCTCCAGGGCTTCTACAACGCGTATGCCGGGATTACTCTCCCAAACCCAGCTAGCGTCGCCTTGCATGAGGCTGTGGGGTTCCGTCTTGTGGGAATCTATCGGTCAGTCGGCTACAAACTTGGAAAGTGGCATGACGTCGGGTGGTGGCATCGCGGGGTGCGTGCCCCGCGTGTTCCCCCTGATCCACCGGTGGAGTTCGGGCGAATCCGAGACACACCCGCATGTGAGCGCGCAGTGGGATCAGGCCGTGCGCTTCTTCGGTCTGTCGGCTGACGTGAACACCCCCGCCCAGCCACGTCCCACCGCGCGACGCGAATGGGCGTCGGCTCGACAGAACGCGCGGGGGCTCGTCGCGCTTACTTTTCAGACTGGCTGAGCTCGAACAAGAACCAAATCCGCCGCTCGGTCTCGTCGAGGATCTCCTGCAGGAGGTTCCCCGTGGGGGTGTCCCCTCGGCTGTCGGACACCTCGATGGCTTTCCTTTGCTGCTCCGCCATATGCCGGTTGTCCGCGAGCAGCCGCCGGATCATCTCCGGTGACGGGACGAGCTCATCATCGTCATCTGAAATCGTCTGCAACCGGCCAACCTCGCCGATGCTGTGAATCGTGGTGCCCCCGATCTTGCGGACTCGCTCCGCCAGGGCGTCGACGGATTCGAGAATCGCGGCAGCCTGCTCGTCAAAGAGCAAGTGATAGTCGCGGAAGTAAGGACCCGTCAAATGCCAGTGGAAATTCTTCGTCTTGACGTAGAGCGCGATCGCATCAGCAACCAAAGGGTTGACCGTTTGGGCGATGGTCCGCACATCGTCTGGCTTCAGATCCGTCGACGTCGCCAGCTGTCGCGGTACCGTCTGCATCGCCGCTCCCGACTTCCTTTTCGCGTTCGCGTTCATCTTCACGTTCATCTCCCCACCTCCTGAGTCTCGAGTGACCCCTAAAGCGTTGATACGCACAAAAATCCCGGATGGGTCCGGCTTCGCTAAGCGGTCTCTGACGCCCTGCGCCCAGGGCGCGCCGGGCCGCTCCCGGCACCGGTCCGTTCGATCGCGGCAGCGAGCGGATGATTACGCACGGTAGACGCGGGACAGAACCGAGGAGTTCGCCGAGACTCCTCTCGGCGACGAACGCCGATGTGTTGCGGCGGAGTCGTGAAAGCACGGTCGTGTGGTCTATCTGAAAACGAACGCTGGGTTGGTCGATCACCAGAACGAACACCGGGTCACCTAGGCTGAGACCCCGCGCCCGCTCGCCGTGTGTAGTCCGTCCGGTCAGCCTACAGAGAAACCATCCTCAGAGTCGGATGGAGCGTGCGCCGGACATCGTCAAAACAGATACGGTCAATAACAGGGTCGCCCACCACATCGTCTGGCGCATCCGCCGCTGGAGCACTTGCATCTCGGCCGCTTGCGCCGACGTCGGCGATCCCCCCGATCTCTGAACCTCTCCCCCGAGGACCTGCAAACGCGCGGCCACAGGCCGCTGGAATACGCCGAACACTACGAACGTGAGCAAAGTGGCCAGTGCGCCTATCGTCAAACTAAGCCCCGTCCCCGTGGTAATCCAGGCAATCTGGAATCCTGCCGAGACCCGGCCATACAATACCAAGCCAGAGAGGACAGTCAGCATTGGGGCGATCGCCATAACAAGCCGAAAGCGGCTCTGTGAGGCCAGGCGCTGCATGAAGCGCCCAGCTTCGGGTCCTCCTCCCGCAATCGCGGGCTGTAAGACGGCTGTGAGAAAGATGACCGCCCCTGCCCAGACGACGCCGGACAGAATGTGGATCATGCGGAGAATGACCATCGGCGCATCCATGGGTTTCAGGCAGCCTGAGGTCGTTGCGATCCCATCTGCAGCATGCGACGACTCACCTTGGCCACGAGAGTTCGGGGCGAAAGACGGATTGTCAAGACTAAGAGCTGATTGGCGAGACCGACGACGACGGTCGTCTGGCCTCGCATCAAGGCACGATAGCCAGCCCGCGCCACATCTGCCGCGCTGGAGAGCCGGCCCCGGAACAGGTTAGTGGCGGTGAGGTGCGCCCTTTCGGCGAACTCTGTCTTGGTCGGTCCTGGACAGAGAGTGGTCACCGTGACTCCCGTGCCTCTCAACTCCTCGGCAAGCGCCTCAGAAAAGCTCAGCACGTACGCTTTGGAGGCATTGTACACTGCACTGAACGGCCCGGGAGCAAATGAGGCCGTGGATCCCAGGTTGAGGATCCTACCCGACCGCCGGGCGACCATGCCGGGCAACAACAGATACGTAAGCTGCGTCAGCGCGACAATGTTCGTCTGAATCATCTGCCATTCGCTTTGCGGATCCGTCGTCCAGAAAGGTCCGTACACGCTGAATCCCGCGTTGTTGACCAGGACGTCCACGTCCACGCCAGCGTCTGTTAGCTGACGGTAGATGGCGTCTGCCGCGCCGAGTTGAGACAGATTTTGGGCAACGACCGTGATGCCGACACTCGCGCCGCGTCTCAGCTCATCGGCCACCTCGTGGAGCCGCCGGTCGTTTCGGGCGACGAGCACAAGGTCAAAACCGTCATGTGCAAACAGCTTTGCGAGCTCGTACCCAATCCCACTGGTCGCCCCGGTCACCAGAGCAGTTCTCCTACTAACGCTGCCACCGATCACCCACGCACCCTCCTCGTCCACCACACGCTGCCGTTGCCGGCATTCAGATGGTGTGAAATCCTCACTTGCCTTCCCCGGCAACGATGACGCGATCAGGCCGGTCCACGGGGACTGGCTCTGCCGGAGCGCGGTGCAAGATCCCCCGTACCATCCCGGCCAAGCGCACCCGTACCGCCTGGACGGGGGCGAGCGCGCGGCCAAGGATACGCACTCTTGAGAGGTCATCAAACAGAGAGTAGAAGACCGGGATCGCTACGAGCGTCAGAATCAGCGACAGTGTCTGTCCGCCGATCACGACCGAGCTGATCGACCGGTTCGTCCCAGATCCCACCCCCGAGGAGATCGCCAGCGGGATCATGCCTGCGACAAAGGCGATCGTGGTCATCAGGATCGGGCGCAGCCGATCGCGGCTTGCGGCGACGATAGCCTCGTCTCGCTTCATCCCTGCAGCGCGGAGCTGGTTGGCATGGTCGATCTGAAGAATCGCGTTCTTCTTCACGACCCCAAACAGGACCAGGATGCCCAGCTGCGACAGGATGTTCAAGGAGTCGCGCAAGAAGAGAATCGACAGCAACGCAAAGGGCACGGTGAGCGGCAGCGAAAGCAAGATCGTCACCGGGTGCAGCCACGACTCAAACTGCGCGGCGAGGATCAGGTACATAAACACGAAGGACAGCCCGAACGCCGTCATGAACGCCTGCGCCTGACGCCCTTGCTCGGCAGCCTGACCGGCGAATGCGACCGTGTAGTCCGAACTGAGATGCAGCTTGCGCATCTCGCTATCAAGCTGGGCGAGTACCGAGGACTGTGAGGCGCTGGGGAGCAGGTTAGCTGTGAGTTCGACGCGCCGGCGGCGGTTGTAGTGGTCGATAGTGCTCGGGCCCACCCCCGGCTTGATCTGGACCAGCTGCTCCAGAGGGACCACACCCTGCGTGCTCGACCCGACCTGCAGCTGGCTCAGGGCAGCCAGATCCCGGTAGATGGCGTCTGCCCTAACGACAATGTCATACTGTTGACCTAACTCCGCGTAGGTCCCGGCTTTCTGTCCCGCCACGAGAGTGTTCAGCGCACTCGCGGCATTCGCCACGCTGACGCCCAGATCGGCCGCTCGGGCGCGATCCACGGTGACTCCCAGCTGAGGCTTGCCGGTAATCAGCGACGACCGGACGTCCACCACTCCCGGGATCTTCCGGAGGATCGCTTGACCTTGCTCGGCCACCCGGGTGAGCACAGCGAGATCGGGCCCGCCGACCACATAGTCAATGGGTTGGAAGGTCCCACCGCCGCCGAAGGCGTTGACAGGACCGACTTGGGTCTGGAGCCCGAGGTAGCTATACCGAGGCAAGATTTCCGATCGGACCCTGTTGACGATGTCCGCCTGGCTCACCGTCCGCTTGTCCAGGTCGACCATGTGGGCAAGGATATTGGCGCGGTTGGGTGTCTGTAAGGGATCGGCGGCCACCTGGACCATCGTGTATTCGACACCGGGCAGCCGGCGGATCTCGGTGGACATCTGGTTGGCCAGCTGCTGTGTTGTCTGTAGGGACCAGCCTTCGGGAGCTCGTACGATCGCTTCAAACTGCGACTCGTCTTCATCTGGGAAGAAGTTCTTGTTCACCGCAATGCCCAGGGGCACCACGCTGAACAGGACGACCAAGGATAAGACGGCGACCACCCACCGGCGCCGGAGCGCGCGTTGCAGCAGCCAGCGGTAGGCATTCTCCAAAGTCATGTAGATCCGTCCGCCGCGCGCCTCCCGTCCCGGCGCCGAGCCCTCCGGTCCGGAGCCCTTCAGCCATCGAGACGACAGCATCGGGGTTAAGGTGAAGCTGACGAGTAGTGAGACAGCAATAGAAAAGGCCATGGTATATCCAAAACTGCGCATGAACCGGCCGACAATCCCGCCCATGAACGCCAGCGGTAAGAAGACGGCGATCAGGCTCATTGTTGTCGACGTCACGGCCCCGCCGACTTCCCGTGTGGCCTCAATCGCCGCCTGGAAGGGCGGCATCTTTTTCTCGCGGATAAACCGATAAATATTCTCTAGCACGACGATAGCGTCGTCGATGACGATCCCGACGACGAGCGCGAGGGCCAGCAGCGTGACGATGTTCAGCGTTAATCCCATCGCGTTGAGGAACGTGAATGTGCTGATCAACGAGGTCGGGATGGCGATCGCTGCGATGATCGTGGCGCGCACGTCGCGCAAGAACAGCAACACCACCACGGCCGCGAGGAGAGATCCCACCATCAAGTGCTCCTGTACCGCGCGTGTCGAGGCCTCGACGAACACGGATTGATCACTGACGATCTTCATCCTGCTGCCTGACTGCTTCACGATGTTTAGCGTGACTGCAGGCTGCCCGTTCAGGCTCGCGATCGTCTTTGGTTCGGCGGCGCCGTCTTCGACGCGTGCGACGTCAGCGAGTTTCACCGGCACCCCGCCACGATTCGCCACCACCAGGCGTTCCAGTTCCGCGATCGAGTCGACCCGGCCGAGCGTACGCAGCGTCAGCCGCTGCGTTCCTTGGTCAATGGTCCCGCCGGGAACTTGGATATTCTGCGTTTGCAACGCCTGAATGATACTGGTCGCACTGAGGCCGTAGGCATTCAGCCGAGACGGATCGATCCAGACGTTGATTTGGCGCGGCTGACCGCCGATGATGTCCACCGATCCGACGCCGGGAGTCCCGTCCAGTTGGCGCTTGAACACTTTGTCCGCGTACTCCGTCAGGTCGCGGATGGAATGGTCCCCCGATAAGGCCAGTGTAAGGACGGGAACCGCCCCCGGATCGAGCTTGGAAACGACCGGTTGGTCGATCCCCGCGGGGAGGTCGGGCAGAATCCCGTTGATCTTGTCTCGGACATCTTGGGCCGCGACGTTGATGTCTTTCTCCAGAACAAACTGAATGGCGACCTGCGAGAACCCTTCCGCGGAGGTGCTCGTCAGCGTGTCGATGCCGCTGATGGTGTTCACCGCTTCTTCGATCTTGTTAGTCACGTCGGTTTCGACTTCTTCCGGCGAGGCCCCCGGCAGGCGTGTGTAGATCGCGACAAACGGGAGGTCCACATTGGGGAACCGCTCGACGTTGAGGCGGCGATAGAAGAAGCTGCCCAAAAACGTCAAGGACAGGATGATGACCCACGCCAGAACCGATCGGCGGACCGAGAGCTCAGACAACCATCGCATCGGAAATCTCCTTTTTGGCTACTGGGACGCCCGCGGCGTCACGAGCTGATTTTCGGTCAGGCCCGCCGCGTCTGAAGTTATTACCTGGTCGTTGGCATTGAGTCCGCTCGCGATCTCGACCATCCCGTTCTGCTGGTCGCCGAGGGTGACCTCGCGCCGGACGGCTTTACCCTCCTGTACGATAAACACGATCGGCTTGCTGGCTGTGGTCAACACAGCACTCGCGGGAATCTGAAGCACATTCGGGCGGACCGAAACGGTAATCGTGCCGCGCGTAAACATTCCGGGACGCAACACCCGCTGGGGATTGGCCACTCGGACCTTGACCATGAATGACCGGCTGGAGATCGTCGCCGCGGGCTGAATCTCCGCAATCTTGCCCGCCAGCGACATCCCAGGCAGAGCATCCACGGTGATGGCGACGGATTGCCCCACCCGCAGGCCCTCACGCTGCCGCTCGGGAACAACAAGCTCGGCGTATACGTCATCGAGCTGCGCCAGCACGAAGACCAAAGACATGGGGGACACGGCCTCGCCGGGCTCCACTTTGCGCTGCGTGATGGTGCCCCCAAAGGGGGCGGTCACTGTCGCATCGCGCAGCTGGATCTGCGCCAAGGCTGAGGTAGCCTCAGCGAGCTGCAGCTGCGCCTGCGTCTGCCGGAACTGGCCCTCGGCGACATCGAGTTCGTGCACGGAGACCGCGCCGGGCTGGTATAAGGACCGTGTACGCTGCAGGTTCGCTTCGGCGAGATCGCGCGCGGCCTTGGCTTGTGCGACGGTCGCCGCCGCCTGGGCTGCCATCGCGGCCAGCTGATCAGTCCGCAAACGCATCAGGGGCTCCCCCTGCTGGACGCGCTGGCCCTCGCTGACGAAGACCTCCCCCACGATCCCCGACAGTGTCGAGGCAACCTTGGCTTCCCGAAGGCTTGCTACCGTCCCGGTCGCTGTGACGCTTGAGGCCCAGTCGGCCCGCCGCACCGGGGTGACCGTCACGGAAATGGGCGCGACCGGCTGCTGCGCCGGCACCGCCGGGGGTGCCGGAGGGGGCGACCCGGCCCGGGCTCGAAGGGCCACGATGCTTCCGGCCAATAGGATGATTGCGAGACTAATGGGTACGATACGAGTGCGCATGATGTTCTCCCTCATAGTGATCCCGTCGCCAGGATCAGTTGAATTCGTGCGACATTCTGGTCAAACCGTGCTGCTGCCAGTGACAATTCAGCTTGGGCGAGTGCAGACTGCGCCGAGAGGAGTTCAAGTTGGGTTCCCACCCCGGCACCGTAGCGGGCGGCCGCGAGCCGAGAGGATTCGCGTCCCTGCTCGACGGCCTTAGTTGCCGCCGCCAACCGGCCGGCGGCCTGGTCGAGGCCCAGCCAGGCGAGGCGGACGTCCAGCTCGACTTGCTGCCGGGTCTGTGCCTCGCGCGTCCTAAGCTGGTCCACTTGGTACTGCGCTTCGCGCACTTTCGCCTCAGTAATCCCGCCGTCGAATATTGCCATCGTAGCACTCAGCGTCACCGACCAGATCCCATAGACGAAGGGAGCCTGGCCGCTGGCGTTGCTGACCCCATAGCCCGCGCCCAGTCCGACGGTGGGCTGGGTCCCACTAGCCGCGAGGGCGATGCCAGCTTGGGCAGCCACGATCCGGCTCCGCAGTGCGAGCAAGTCCGGCCGATCAAGCAGCCCCTGGGCGATGGCGGCATCCAGCGTCGTCGTGACCGGCCGAGGCGTCAGCGTATCGGTAAGCTCGAGGGACGTATCCTGAGGAAGATTGAGCGTCGCGTTGAGGCTGGCCTGCGCGGTCCCCACCCCCGCCTGGGCTTGGACCATCAGTTGTTCGGCGTTGGCGACGGCAACCTCCGCCTGCAGGACGTCGAACTGCGACGCTGCGCCGGCGCCGTACCGGGCGCGCGCGACGCGCAGGCTTTCATTGGCGGCATTCAGAGCTCGCCGCGCTGCCGCGACATTTTCAGAGGCCAGCAGACCTTGGAAGTAGAGCTGTCGAGCGCCGAACACCAGTTGCTGGCGGGTGCGATCGTACGTCGCCTGGGCGCCCTGTAGGTTCGCCCGCGCCAGGGCCTCCTGAGCCTCTAGGCGTCCGCCCGTGGTTAGCGGGTACGTGACGTTGACCCCGGCGGAGTAAAGGTTCGGATCAATTGCCGGATTGGGTTGCTGCTGCGTGCGGGTGTATGACCCGGCGAGGGCCGTCTGAGGAGTGCGCGCGCCCTGCGCCTGTACCAATTCCGCGCGGGCGATGGCGACGTCAAACGCCGCGGCCCGGAGTTGGAGATTGTTGTCGACGACCGCGGTGGCCACGTCGGCAAACGAGACCCGGCGCGATGGCGCCTGAGCAATCGCGGGAAGAACGACACTGGCGAAGAGGACGGTACCGAGTACCAGAGTGATGATCTTTCTCAACATGTCTGTGCTGCCACCATTCCTACCGCGATGTCAGCATACCCACTCGCTCGATTGCCGACTTGATCGCTTATGTATTTTAGAACACATAATTTGTAACGCTAACTGCTACCTGACACATCCGACCAAAGGCGTATTTATTGCTCGTCCTCACGCCCCAACAGGCCCTACGCCGATTCTCAACTCTCGCGATGCCCCCCGCTTAAGTGAATACGTTTGCATTGTGAACTGGCTGTGAACAGCGGGTGAAAGGTGGATGAACCTTCCCCGCGGTGCAGAGGGCAAGTCCTCAGACGCGCTCGCGGCCCGTTGTCATCCCACCCGCGGGCAACGCGCGAGTCGGCGAGGTGGCTCCCCCCGCTGCCTTTCGGATCGCGTGGAGCAAACCGTCTCCGCCCTCGTGCTTGGACACAAACGCAGCCGCGCCGGCATGTGACGCGCGCCTGCGCGTCGCGGAATCATCGTGCAGGCTGAGGATCACGATGGCGCTGGCGGGGGACGCGGTCTGCATCGCCCGGATCAACCTGATGGCGTCCATATCAGTCGACTCGATGTCCAGGAGGATGACGTCAGGACGCAGCACCGCCGTCTGTGCGAGCGCGGCCAGACCGTCGCTCGGCTCCCCGATGATCGACACGTCTGCTTCCAGCTTGAGCCGCATACGCAATCCGAGTCGGATCGCAGGACGATTCTCGGCCAGCAGCACCCGAATCATGCCTGAACCACCTTAGGTGAGGGTGCGTCCGCTGGGGCGACCCGATCGGCCCGCGCGAGGCTGGCCAAAAACCACGCGACCGCCACAACCAGCAAAGCGATCGGCACGATCAACGTCGAGCGCATCACCGGGATGAACGCCTCGGCGAAATGCAGCCGGAGGAGTGGTGGCATCTGGACGACACTGCCGACTGACTGCTCGTACCCAGCGAGGGTGAGACGGTTCTCCAGAAGGGCTCCCACCGCCGTGGTGCCGAGGACTCCGCCGAGTTGCCGGGTGGTGTTGAGCACACCCGAGGCCGCACCTGCGAGCCGGGGTGGAACGCTCCGCATGGCAAGGGTCGTGCTCGGGGGCATGACACAGGCAATGCCTAGCCCCGCCAATACCATGGGGCCGGCGAGCGTCAAGCCGGACGCACTCGTGTTCCCGAACCAGGCGATCAGCACCATGCTTCCTGCAAAACAGAGGAGACCGGCCGCGGGTAGGTATTGACCCTGTGGCCGATCTGCCCAACGTCCGGCGAAAGGCGCCAAGACCATCAGGCTGAGGGACATGGGCGCCACCGTCAAGCCGGCCTGGAAGGCGGTCCTGCCCAGCGCCGACTGTAGGTAGATGGGCAGGAGAAATGAGAATCCCAACATCGCAAACGACATCGCCGAAACCATCCCGTTCATCCACAGAAAATTGCGGTCTTCAAACAGGACAAACGGAAGAACGGGGTCTTTCTGTCTGCGCTCCCAGAAGAGAAACGCTGTTAAGACCAGCAGACCGGCGCCGATCGTTTCGGGGATGGTCAGCATACCCCACAGACGCCCCCAATGGAAGCGCTGCCCTTCGATCAGGCCGAAGACAACCAACACGAGGCCAACACTCGCTAAAGCGACTCCGCCGATATCCAGGTGCTGGCGTCGCCCGAACCGAATGTCGGGAACGAGCAGGAAGGTCGCCAGCAATATGACCACACCGATCGGCACGTTGATGAAGAACACCCACCGCCAATCCCATCGCGTGACGATAAACCCACCGAGCGTCGGCCCCGCGACTGTCGCGAGCCCCGCCACCGCCCCCCACAGCCCCATGGCCGTGCCCCGCCGGTCAGGAGGGAAAATGCTGGTGACGAGGGCGAGGGTCTGAGGCGTCAGGAGCGCACCGCCCACACCCTGCAGGATCCGCGCCGCAACGAGCTGCGTGGTCGTTTGGGCAAACCCACACAGGGCGGAGGCTACGGTGAAGAGCGCCAGCCCACCCGCGAAAATTGCGCGCTGCCCGACGAGATCACCAACGCGGCCAGCGGTGATGAGGAGGACGGCATAGACTAAGACGTAGGCATTGATCACCCAGAGAATCCCGTTTACCCCGGTGTGCAAGCTCCCGATAATGCTGGGCATCGCATTGTTCACGACCGTGAGGTCAAGCAAGATCGTGCCGTAGCCTGCACAAAGGACGGCCAGTGCCGCCCACGGATTCCGGGCGGACGCCGGATTCTGAGCGGCGCCCTGCAGCGTCAAGTTTTGTGTATCGTCGGACATCGCAAACTCTCCAAATCCTCCCCGCGCAGAGCGACACCTCGCGCGGGCTTCCATCCATTACACATCCTCGCCGTTCTCTGGACATCAGACCAACGACCAGCAGTCTCCCTGCGCCCTCAGACCCCTCCCGATGTCCCCCTAAAGGCCGAGGGAAAGGCCCGCGGAGCGGAATCTTTGCGCCCCTTCGGGCGTCGTATAGGGTATGCGGTTGGAGGGGGGCTCCACCCAAAGGCGGAGGACAGGGAGTCGGTCAGACCCGAAACTTACAGGAGATGGAGCCGATGGTTACACGGATTCTGATCGCTGACGACCATAGCGTGGTCCGTCAGGGCCTGAGGATGTTCCTGGCCCTGGACCCAGACCTCGAGGTCGTCGGTGAGGCCGCCGACGGGGCAGAAGCCCTACGTCTTGCTCACGAACTCCATCCTGATGTGATCTTAATGGATATTCTGATGCCGAAAGTCGACGGCATCGCCGCGACCCAACAGATTCGACGCGACCTTCCAGACACCGAAGTCGTGGCGCTGACGAGCGTCCTCGAAGATGCCTCCGTGGTCGGAGCGATCCGAGCCGGCGCGATCGGCTACCTCCTCAAGAACACGCAAGCTGACGAGTTGCGCCGGGCGATCAAAGCTGCCGCTGCCGGCCAGGTGCAGCTGTCCCCGGAAGCAGCCATGCGGCTGATGCGCGAGGTCCGAGCCCCCGAAAGTCCAGAGACGCTGACCGAGCGTGAAACAGACGTCCTGAGGTTGCTGGCCGAAGGCAAAGCCAACAAGGAAATCGCCCAGACCTTGAACATCGGGGAAAAGACGGTGAAGACACACGTGAGCAATGTTTTGGCCAAGCTGGGTGTGCAAAGCCGCACGCAGGCCGCCCTCTACGCCGCGCGGATCGGCATGGTGACTGTCGGCCAGATGGGCAGAGGAACATGAAACAGAGCTACCCGACTCTCGCCAAACTCTCGAAACCCTTCGAGGCGGCGTTAGACGCGGTGATCGTCGTCGACGAGCAGGATCACGTCGTCTACGCGAACCAGGCTGCATGCCGAATTACGGGCTTCCCGCTCGACGAAATCCTCGGTCAGAGCTCGTGGGCCTGTGTCCCTCCGCATGCGCGGGAGGCCCACCTCAAAGCCATTGAGGAGCATAAGTCGAAGAAAGCCTTTGCGATCATGCGGGGATCCTCCGTGCTCAAGCGGGCGGACGGCAAAGAATTTGAGATCGAGTTTACGGCGGCACCGCTGTTGATCGATCGGCGCAAACTCGTTGTCATCATGTTTCACGACGTCTCAGAGACGCGGCGACTCGCCCGCGAAGTAAGCGCCCTCACCGAGGTCGCCTCCCGCGCGGCGTTCGCCGGCTCGATCAAGGCGACCCTGGATAAGTTGGCAGCGACGGTCGTTACCGCGACGGGAACCGTGGCGTGCGTGGTGTGCCTGCTAGACGAAAACCAAGAGGACTTGGTGGTCATCGGCAGACACGGGCTCCCAGAAGGTCCCGAGGCCCAGGCCCGGTGGGAAGAGTCGGTGCGGCGCGGGGCTAAGATGCCTAATACCGATTCCGTCCGCGCGAAGAAACCGCTGATTCACCAAGATGCGCGCCGGAAGCTGTTGGAGGATCCCGTATTTGAGCCCATGCACCCGATCCTGCAGCACGCCGCGTGGGACACCGTCGTCTCCGTCCCCATGATTTACCGCGATCAAGCGATCGGTGCCCTCAACGTCTTTTATGCGCGCGGCAAGGAGCCCGGAGAGGCGGAGATCGGGTTTCTGACGACCATTGCGAATCAAGCCGCGGTCGCTGCCGAGAACGCTCGCCTCTTCGAGGAGGCCAGGGAGAAGGCCATTTTGGAGGAGCGCCAGCGCCTGGCCCGCGAACTGCACGACTCGGTCTCGCAGGCATTGTACGGAATTGCCCTCGGCGCCCGCACCGCGCGGGAGCTACTGAATCGCGAGCCGGCCCAGGCAGCGGAGCCTCTCGACTATGTACTCTCGCTGGCTGAAGCAGGCTTGGCCGAGATGCGGGCTCTGATTTTCGAGTTGCACCCCGAAGCCCTCGAGACCGAAGGACTCGTCGCCGCGCTCACCAAGCAGATCGAATCGGCCCGGGTGCGTCACAGCCTCGAGGTGCATGCGGACTGGTGCGGTGAACCGGAGTTGCCCTACGAAGTGAAAGAGGCGATCTACCGGATCGCCCAGGAAGCGCTCAACAACATCACCAAGCATGCGCGGGCCCACCGGGTCGACATTCGCATGCACTGTAGCTCGGACGAAGTCACCCTCGAAGTGCGTGACGACGGGACGGGGTTTGCCGAAGAGTCATTTCCAGGTCACCTCGGGCTCCGCTCCATGCGCGAGCGCGCGAAGAAGATCGGCGGGACGCTGGACGTGGAAAGCGCGCCCTCTCAGGGCACGTGCGTTCGCGTCCGCATCCCCTACGTCATGCCCGCGCCGCAAACCGAGGCCTCCACGAGCGTACCCTCCAACTAACCCAGCGCACCGGACCTGCCATCCCTGGCGTGGCGCCCTCGACCCGCCGTGTTGACCCTCTCGTGGGCTCAGCTTTCTTTCTGGCGCCGATCACAGGAGTAGACCCTTCGTCTCAGTCGCGCAGCCGGGGATCGAGCGCATCGCGCATTCCATCCCCCAGCAGGTTGAACCCGAGCACCGCCAGTGAAATCGCCAATCCGGGCCCGATCACGAGATGGGGTGCGACGTTGAGGAACACCCGGCTCTGGGCCAGCATGGCGCCCCATTCCGGTGTCGGGGGTTGGACACCCAGTCCCAAAAAGCTCAACGAGGATGCGGTGAGAATCGCCGTCCCAATGCGCAGCGTAACGTACACCAAACACGACGGCAGAACATTGGGCAACAGATGACGTGCCATGATCCGGCTGTCGCTGGCGCCCAACGCGCGCGCGGCCTGCGCGTACTCTTGCGCCTTCGCGGCCAAGGCGGGCGCGCGGACCAGCCGGGCGAACGAGGGGATCGTGAACACCCCGATCGCCAGGACCACATTCACGAGCCCCGGACCCAGGATCGCCACGACCACAATGGCTAGCAAGATCCCCGGAAAAGCCAGCATGATGTCGACGATCCGCATCGAGACATTATCGAAGGCGCGGCCGTAAAATCCGCTGGCAATTCCCCAGGCCATGCCTAACGCCGCCCCTAAGAAGACGGCGCCCAGCCCCATCCCCAGCGAGTAACGCGTCGCGACGACGATGCGGCTGAAAATATCCCGCCCGAAGTCATCCGTCCCCGCCAGGTGCGCGAGTGAAGGGAGCTGCAGCGTGTGGTTGTAGTCGGTCGCCGCCGCCGAATACGGAGCGATCCAGACCCCCAGCAGCATCATGACCACAAAGACAGACGAGACGATGCCCCCGGCCACGGCCGTCCGCCGACGGACGAACCGGGCCAGGGATCGCCGCCCCGGGGACAGCACGCGAGGACGCATGCCGATCGAGACGACAGCCGTCCTAGCCATAGGACACGCGGGGATCAAGCCCAGCGTACAGGAGGTCTACCACCAGATTGATGACGAGGAATTGCAGAGAGAACAGGAGGATCTCCGCGACGAGCACTGGGTAGTCCCGAAACGAAATCGACTGCACCATGAGCCACCCCAGCCCAGGCCAGCTGAAGACTGTTTCCACGACGATGGCCCCGCTGAGGAGAAACCCGAACTGCAACCCAATCATCGTCACGACGGGGATGAGCGCGTTGCGAAGCACATGCTTGAGCAGCACCCAGCGTTCTTCAAGCCCCTTGGCGCGCGCCGTCCGCACGAACTCCTCTCCGAGGACTTCAAGGAGACTGCTCCGTGCGAAACGTGCGATGGTGGCGGCCACTCCGGCACCCAGCGTGAGTACGGGAAGGACGAGGCTGCGCGCAGTCCCCATGCCCCCTGTCGGGAACCAGCGCAGCCCGACCGCAAGCAGGTAGATCAGTAGAAGACCCAGGAAAAACGGCGGAGTACTGATTCCTGCCACGGAGACCACGGTGCTCACATAGTCCGACACCGTGTTGCGCCGGACAGCCTGAAGGAGGCCAACGCCGAGCCCCGTCACAGTCGCGAAGACGACGCTGGCCACAGAGAGCAGAAGGGTGGGACCGAAGTGGCGCCCAACGATGGACGCAACCGGTTCGCCGCTGCGGAATGATCGCCCGAAATCCCCGACCAGCGCGTTGCGCAGGAAATAGACGTACCGCACAATAAGCGGCCGGTCGAGCCCCAAGCGGGCTCGGACGATCTGGACGTCTTGCAGGGTCGCGTCCGGGCCCGCCAGCATCCGCGCGGGGTCGCCGGGAACCGCCTGGAAAAAAGCAAACGCCCCCAGCGAGACACCGAACAAGATCGGAACCATTTGCCAGAGCCGCCGGACCAAATAGGAGGACATCAGCGGCACCCCTGAGCCAATGGTCCCGGGAGGGCTATTTCCCTGTCAGCGTCGCCTCTCGCACATCCACCGTCCCGTCCCCAAGAGCATAGACACCTGTCGTCCCCGCGCGGAGACCGGCGAGATTTTGCGAGTTATACAGGAAAATCCACGGTGCTTCGCTCCAGACGATGCGGCTGGCTTCCGCATAATCCTTCGCCCTTCGGGCCTCGTCTGCCGTGCCCAGAGCATCGGCCAGCAACTCATCCACTTTTGCATTCTTGTAAAAGGCAAGGTTGAACAGAGTGGGCGGCCACGTGCCCCCGCCAAGCAACGGGCGCAATGCCCAGTCCGCGTCGCCGGTCGACGGCGACCACCCTGCCAAGTTCGCCTGAGACAAGTTCTCTTCAATAGGCTTGAACCGAACCGCGCTCAGCGTGCCCGCCTCCATCGGCTGGAGCTCGACTTTGACGTTGATCTGCGCCAGCATCTGCTGGATGGCCTCACCCAAACGCTGGGTTTCAGTGGCGGTTCCGAGCCACAGGACGGTGGGGAAACCATTGGGAAACCCCGCTTCCGAGAGCAACGCCTTGGCCTTGGCGACGTCATAAGGCCACCCACCCGCCTGCACTTGAGTGTAGTTGGCGACGCCCGGCGCCATCGGCGCATCGAGCGCACGCCCATAACCGCGGAGCACCACCTTCACGATGGCATTCTTGTCGATGGCATAATTCAGCGCCTGCCGGACCAACATATTGCGGAAGGGGCCGCGCTGCGTGTGAAGAGCCACGTAGTACGCATAAATACTCCACCGCGCGTCCAAGGAGACGTCGGGGGTTTTGGCCACCGCCTCCGCCTGCACACCAGTCACGGGGAAGGCAAATTGGGCCTCTCCGCTCAAGAGCATTGCGACTCGGCTGGCGTCTTCGGGGATGAACTTGAACACGATCCGGTCGACCCGCGGCTGCCCCGCCTCCCAGAACTCCGGATTGCGCTCGACCACGATCTCGCGCCCCGGGGCCCAACTCACGAACTTGAACGGACCAGTGCCCACTGGATTCCTGGCCAAGGACGCGCCGCCTTTAGCAATCGCGGCGGGGCTGATGATCCGCCCCGCCGGGTGTGCAAAGTTGTAGAGCATAGCGCCAAAGGGCCTCCGCAACGTGAACCGGACCGTAGACTCATCAACGACGGTGATCGAGTCAATCATCTCGTAGAGGCTGTACCGACGGAGTTTCTGCGCCGGATCACGGACGCGGTCGAAGTTGATCTTCACGGCCTCGGCGTTAAATACCGTGCCGTCGTGGAACTTCACGCCGCGGCGCAGCCGAAAGGTGAACACGCGGGCATCGGGAGACGCCTCCCACGATGTCGCCAGTTGCGGCTTGACCTTCATGTCTGGGGTGAACCCGACGAGGCCATCGTAGACCGTCCGCTCAACGGAGAGCGAAAGGTTGTCGTTGGTGTCGTAGGGATCCAGCGTTACGGCATCAGCGTAGAGGGCGATGGTCGCTGTCTTGGCCTGCGCTCGAACCGGCGTCTGCGCCGGTCCTATTGCGAGCAGCGCCAATGCCACGACGACTGCCAACAAACCCGCCATGTTCTTGTTCATACATGCCTCCCGAGGGGATGAATGATGTCCGACTAACAATATCGCCAGTGTGCCGACGGGCCTCCCGATTCTGAGACCCTGGTTGCTCGTGTCAGATGTTGAACTCTCTTCAGTTCAGTGCAGTCCACTGGGACAGAGGCTTAGTTCGTGGCGGGAGGACCCGCTCCTGCCCTCGCCCCTACCATCGATCAGCCGACGTGGCGCGGATCCAGCGCGTCTCGCAATCCGTCTCCGACGTAGTTGATCGCGATTACCGCGACAAAGATGAACACTCCTGGGAAGATCGCCGTCCAGGGAGCCACGATCATCTGATCTTGGGCATTCCGCAGCATGTTTCCCCACGTCGGAGTCGGCAGCTGCACGCCAAACCCCAGATAGCTGAGGCCCGACTCGGTAATGATCGAGCTGGCCACACGGAGCGTGGCGGCGACAATGATCGAGCTGGCGGCGCCGGGCAGGACATGGCGGATCATGATGCGGATATTCCCAGCTCCCAATGCCCTCGCAGCTTCCACGAACACGCCCTCTTTCAGGGAGAGGAAAGCCGCGCGCACCAGGCGGGCGACTGTCATCCAGGAGAGGAAGGCAATCGCGAGGACGATGGCGATCACCCCGCCGCGTAACACGGGAACAGGAAAGGTCCGCAGCAGGAGGGTCATGAGAATGAGCAAGAATAGGCTGGGGATTGAGAGCATGAGATCAGTCAGCCGCATCAGGAGATTATCCGCCCAGCCGCCGTAAAAGCCGGCGACGGCACCGACTGTGGTGCCAATGACAACAGCCAGGAGCATCGCCATTACACCGATACTCATCGAGATCCGACCCCCGAAAAGAATTCGTGTCAGGAGATCACGTCCGAGGTCATCCGTGCCCAGCAGGTGCCTGCCCGACGGCGGCTGGAGCTGAAAGCTGAGCTGAGGCTTGTCCGGGTCATAGCGTGAGAGCCAGGGCGCCAATGCGGAGAGCACAGCTAACAAGACCACCAGTCCCAAACTGATGACAGCCATCCGATGGCGCGAAAACCGACGCCACGTGACCCCGACCATGGTGTCCGAGCGAGGGGTCCGTGTCCTCAGTCGGTGGAGCGCGCCCGTTTCGGCCATTGGTTACCCGTAGTGAATCCGCGGATCGAGATAGGCGTACGCGACGTCAGCCAGGAGGTTAGAGACAATGGTGAGTATCGCGCCGATAAGGATGATCGCCATGAGCAGCGCATAATCATAGCGGAACGCGGACTCGATAAAGAGCCTTCCCATGCCCGGCCACGAGAAAATGGTCTCGGTGAATACGGCGCCGTTAAAGAGGACGGGCACCTCCAGCGCCAAAATCGTCACGACGGGGATCGCCGCGTTTCGGAAGGCGTGGTGCCACAGGACTCGGCGTGTCGGCGCGCCCTTCGCATGGGCGGTGCGGATGTAGTCCTGTCCAATGACCTCCAGCATGCTGGCCCGCATGTAGCGGGTATAGGTCGCGGTGCCGACCACCGCCAGCATGCTCACCGGCAGGATCAGGTGATGGAGCCGGTCGAGAATGGAAAATGGCTCCCCCAGAGTGTACATCCCCCCTCCGGGAGCCAAGGGCGCACCCGACACGGGGTTGCGCAGCACAACGTGAAACACAATGATCAGCATCAGCCCGAACCAGAAGATGGGAACGGACTGGCCCGCGAACGCGACCGTGGTCACCGCGTGATCCAGGACAGAATACTGTCGCACCGCCGAGAGGATCCCGATCGGGATGGCGATACCCAACGTCACCGCAAGGGAAATACTCAGCAGGTAGATGGTGTTAGGCAGCCGGTCGCCGATTTCCACCAGAACCGGCCGCTTGGACGCCAGCGAGTAGCCCCAGTCGCCGCGCAGCAGGGCCCCCAGCCAGCGCAGATACTGGACGTGGACGGGTGCGTCGAGACCCAAATCGTGCTCGAGGCGGGCGAAGTCGGCCGCGGTCATGTTGGGGTTGTTCCCGTAGGCCGCCATCGGCCCACCGGGAATGAGGTGCAGGAGTACGAAGACCACCAGACTGATGAGAACCAGGAGCGGGATTGCCTGGAGGAGTCTGCGCCCGATGTAGGCTGCCATGAAGGTTGCGAGGAGGCCCCCCGGCTTAGGGGGCCCCTCGCCCTAGATCATTTCACGGACCAGTCTTGCGCATTCCAGCCCACGTTGGTCCACACATTAAGAACCCACCCCTGCACGCGCTCCCGGTATCCATGAATCTGGCTTCGACCGTACAGGTAGATGTGGGGCCGGTCTTTCACAAGCTCATCCATGGCCGCGCAGTACGCCTTCTTGCGGACCGCGAGGTCGGCACTACTGCCGGCAAGCTTAATGCTGTCATCCGCCACCTGATTGCTCCAGCGAGCGTAATTGAAGCCGTCCCCATTGTTCGCCGCTGTCGGCATCTTCCAGGAGGCGAAGTACCCCTCGATCTGCGAGTGGGGATCTGCATCGGGGTTGGTTGTGTACATCACCACGTCAAACTGACCGTGTTTGCGGAACGCGCCACTCGACCATGACCCGAACAGGACCGCGGACGGAATGTTCTCGATGTAGAATTCCAATCCAATTTGCTTCATGTAGTCGATGAGTAGCTGCTCCACCTGCTCACGCAGCTTGTTCCCGGTCGTCGTCTGGAGTTTCAGGCGCAACCGCGTCCCATCCTTGGCGAACTTGGCGCCTTGCGCCACGCGAATCCCGTCCGGGCTACTCTTCCACCCAGCTTGATCGAGGAGCTGCCTGGCGCGATCCGGACTGTACTCGCTGACCTTGGTCACACACTTGGCCCACCCAATGCCTAACTCGTTGGTCCCGGGGGTGGCAAGACCATAGAGCAATTTCTCGTTGATTTCCTGCTTGTTAATCCCGAGTTCAATCGCCTCGCGAACGCGTGCGTCCCCGAGGATCGGATGCGGGTGCTTCGCGACCTCCGCTGGGGGAGGCGCATCAAGCGCGGGGTCCGCCAAGTTTACGACAAGGCGTTCTGCGTTCGGTCCGGGAGCGGCGCCAATCTTGACCCCAGGAACGGGCCGCAGCTCGGGGACGTTGGCTTCGATCAAGTCCCACACGATGTCCACTTCGCCCGTCTTGATCAGTTGTGTGCCAACCTCCCGGCTGGGGGTTATGCGAATGATCACGGCGTTGAGGAACGGCTTTGGGGAGTCCCGATAGAAACGGTTGCGAATTAACGTGATATGGTCTCCGGATACCCACTCCAGGAGCGCGAACGGCCCCGTCCCGAGCGGCTTGCGGTTGTACGCCCAGCGGGTCATCTCCGCGGGATCGCCGGTCGCGTGTTTGGGTAAGATCCCGCGCGTAAACTGATCCAGGTAGGGCGCGTAGAACGTCTTGTACACGACTACCGCAGTCGTCGGGTTCGGACACTCGACTCGGTCGATGTCCCGAAAGCCACTCGTGTACGCGGCGCCGCTCTTCGGATGGCTCACCGCCTGCCACGTGAATTTCACGTCTTCGCACGTAACCGGTTGGCCGTCCGACCACTTGAGGCCGTCGCGGAGGTGGTAGGTGATGCTCTTCCCGTCCGCGGAAACGCCGCCATTCTGACGCGTGGGGACCTCCGTCGCTAACCGCGGAAAGTACTCGCCCTTGTCGTTGTAGTCGACCAATCCCTCAACGGTGAAGATTGTCACCTCGCTAAGGGCTGTCTGAGTCCCGATGTAGCGGTTCAGCAACTCGGGCTCTTGATACAGGGCGAATGTAATTGTCCCACCGCGCGCCCCCTGCGGGTACGCGAGTCCTGGCGGGAAACCGAGGAGGAACACGGCCGCACCTACAAGTGCAGAAATGCAAAAGCGGCGAAGCGACCTCACGAAGCACCTCCGGTCCAAGGGTACGAGCATGTTCGGCACCTGGGTAGAATCCCCTCTCCGACGCTCTGGGTGGGGGGGTGAGGGTTAAAAGGTCCATCTCTGGGGCGCGAAAAATTCCTGACCTACCGTCCAGGATGCCGGCCAAGCCCGATCACGCCATGCGGAGCACCACAACAAAACGACGCATCCGAGCGGCGAAGAGCAGTCATCCAAGTCCTTAGGCGAAGAGACTCAAGGAGGGCACAGGCATGAGCAGTAAGTGGTTTCATAACATCCATAGCGGCGGGATTCCTCGCACGCTTGCCAAAGGGATTCGCGCCCGAATCTTTCCTGGCACGCACCTGATGCTCTCGGTCGTGACTTTGGAGCCGTGGTCAGAATCTTTGGTGCACTCACACTTGAACGAGCAGTGGGGTGTGTGTTTGGAAGGAAAGTGGATCCGGATTCAGGGCGGCAGAGAGTATCGGGTCAAGGCCGGGGATTTCTGGGAGACCCCGCCCCAGGTTCCTCACGGCGGACGGACCCTGGGCGCACCCTGTCGCATCCTCGACATTTTCGTTCCCCCGCGTGAGGACTACAGAAGGCAACCGGCTCGGGAAAGCAGTCGGCGGAGACAAGACTCCTCACCTCGCTCGAAGCGGCGTCTCGCACGTCCTGGGAGGTGACGCGACCGGAAATTCCTGAGTGGGGTGAGTCGCGAAGAACGCTAAACGTGGTGCCGCACGCTACGTGGCGACGTCCCGGGCTCCCGCCCGCGCGCCGCCCAGGTAGGCTCGGCGCACGTCCGGGTTGTTCAGAAGATCGGCCGCCGACCCCGCGAGGGCAATGCGGCCGGTCTCCAGCACGTAGCCCCGGTTGGCAATGGCCAGCGCCATATTGGCATTTTGCTCCACGAGCAACACCGCCGTCCCCAAGCGGGTATTGATCTCTTGAATCGCCCGAAAGACCGCTTGCACCAGGATGGGCGCCAAACCCAAGGACGGCTCGTCCAGCAGCAAGAGGCGGGGCCGCGCCATCAGCCCACGGGCAATCGCGAGCATCTGCTGCTGGCCGCCGGACAGCGTCCAGCCCAAGGCGTGGCGCAAGCGGCCGAGGTCAGGAAAGAGGTCGATCATCTGCTCCATATCTGCGACAATACCGCCTTTGTCTTTGCGAATACTGGCGCCCAGGCGGAGGTTCTCGCTGACGGTCAGGCCGGGGAAGACGCGCCGGCCTTCGGGCACATGACCAATGCCCAACCGCACGATGGCCTCGGGACCGAACCGGTGGATCGGTTGACCCTCCAGGACGATCTCGCCCTCATTGGGGTGGATCAGCCCCGAGATGCAGCGCAGCGCCGTAGATTTGCCGGCACCGTTCGCGCCCAGGAGGGTGACGATTTCACCCGGCTGCACCTTCAGGGAGATGCTATGCAGAGCGATGACCTCGCCGTAGGCAGCGGAAACCTTGTTCAGACTAAGCACGCGCCGCCTCCCGATTGCCCAGGTACGCTTCGCCGACCGCCGGCTCAGCCAGCACCCGTTCTGGAGCCCCCTCTGCAATCTTGCGACCGAAGTTGATCACCGTGATGTGGTGGGAGAGCTGGCTGACCAACGACATGTCGTGCTCGACAAGCAGCATGGTCAACCCTCGAGCGTGCAGTTGCTGCACGATCTCCACCAGGTCCTCTTTCTCTGACTGGGTCAGACCGGCTGCCGGTTCATCCAGCAGCAGCAGCTCAGGGACTCCCGCGAGCGCCCGGGCAATCTCCACGCGCTTTTGCGTGCCATACGGCAGGTTCTTCGCCCTGTTGTGTACGTGGCTCGTCAGGCCCATGAACTCGATCGCGGAAGCGGCCCGTTCCCGGATGGCCGTCTCGTCACCGCCCGCTCGCTGTGCGCCCACAAGCACGTTCTCCCACACGGTCAGCTCGCGGAAGAGCCGCAAGTTCTGGAAGGTCCGGGTCATGCCACACCGGGCAATACGGCTGGCCCGCTGGCCTCCGACAGACCGGCCCAGGAAAGTGATCTCCCCGAAACTCGGCGCATAGAGGCCGGAGATGACGTTGATGATGGTGGTCTTGCCCGAACCGTTGGGCCCGATCAGAGCGTGCACCTCGCCCTGACGCACGGTGAAGCTGACACCATCCACGGCCTTCAAGCCGCCGAAGTGTTTGCCCAGGTTCTCGATCACGAGCACCGGCTCACCCGCCGGGCGCGCGCGGCCCATGGGGAGCGCCCCTCGCGGAGGCGGGACCGGACTCGGTCGCGCCAGGGACCGACTGAGCAGGGTGACGAACCCCCAGAGTCCCTCGGGCATGAACACGATCACCAAGACGATGATCGAGCCATAGACTATAAGGTAGATTTTCTTGAGCTCCCGCAGCCATTCAGGCAGAAACGTGAGCAACCCCGCGCCGAGCACGGAGCCTGCCACCGACTCCCGGCCGCCGACGAGGACCATGGCCAAGAACTGCACCGAGGTGCCAAAGTCGAACGTATCGGGGGCGATGTACAGAAAGCCGGAAGCGTAGATGGACCCGCCCGCAGCTCCCAGCACGGCACTGATCGCGAAGGCGGTGACCTTGACCCGTAGTGTGTCGACCCCGAGGGCCTCGGCCGCGATTTCATTCTCGCGCACCGCCCGCATCGAGCGACCGAGGCGGCTATCGCGCAAGGCATGGACGGCCAGGGCCACCAGCAGCGTCGCAGCCAGGGCAAACCACGCATAGCGTTGTGTGCTGTTCAAGGGCACAAAAAACGGCGGGCGCGGGATGCGGGTGATCCCATCAGGACCACCGCTAAAAGCGGACCAGTT